>Ga0247760_1000014_pt1 | contig 139054 bp, 104 predicted proteins | sample UWRJL171409R4_FD_179936 | JGI IMG/M metagenome (GOLD analysis project Ga0247760, IMG submission 179936) | Plant litter microbial communities from Arlington Agricultural Research Station in Wisconsin, United States - UWRJ-L171-409R-4 | ecosystem: Environmental > Terrestrial > Plant litter >...
GGTTGGCAGTGGAGTCTGGCGTTCTTGGCTGTGCAGATCCACGGATGCAGCCGCGGAGCGGCTGCGTGGATCCAGCCACACTGTTCCAACCATACTGGCCGGGTTAGGGTTGTAAAAACCTAACATAATCCTAAGAGACTAACTTAGCACAGACCAGGTCTGTTACTTCCACTTACTCTTAAAAGGTTAAGACCTTAGCCTTACGAGAAAACACCTTCATTACCTTCACTTTAATAACACGTTATTAAGTTTTAACACATTTTAACTTTGTAAGGAAGTTACAGTACTTAACTATTACCTGATCGTATAAGGTGTTTAACTCTTTTTTCTTATTTATTAAACCATTAATAAACTTATTAAAGTAGCTAAACACGTTATATAAAGAAAGCATACTAATAAACTAACATTTACCGTAATTATTAGATTACGCTGTAACTTAACACAGTAAGGACTTAGTTTAGCAACAGGTATAGGGAGACATCTGCGAACTAAAGGCGTTAAGGGATTCTGCAAGATAAATATAACAGTCGTAAGAAGCCTTTTCCTATTTTCTTTATCTTTTACACTTTTTAATACAGTTAGAAGATATAACAAAGGTAGAGAAGGAAAGAAACTAACTTTATAATTCTTTATAGAAAAAGAATGTTAAAGAGGGGGAATCGTGTAATAACCCTACAGGCTGTCACTTAAGCTGGGGCGGCCTAACGAATCCCCCGCAAAAGAAACAGTGCGAAAGGACAGCGTATACCGTCCAGGCACATTAGGCCAGGGGTGTAAAGACCTAAAGCCCTTACAACTAGTAAGAAAGTGCTTAATAGTCTATAAGGACTAACAACACTAAGTACCGTTTAGTTAACTACTTAGCCATAACTGCGTAGTGTACTATTAAGCACGACGAGCTAAGTAAGGTATAAAGTACCTCCTAGTTAGTTAGTATAGATAGCTATAGTTATATCCATAACCACTGTAAGGGACTTTAGTTCCTTACGCTAATATTTAATTGTTCATTTATATCCTACTGTTCAGACTCACCTCTGTGCATTATAACGACAACAACCTACAGTGACATTAAACCCCCCCGTCTAAGAGTGCTAGCTCAACAAGCTGTCTTCGGAACACCCCTTACCTGTTAGCGTCCTGCTATACGTTCTGTCTTAACTTGCGCCAGTCCTCTCGAGGCCTGTGTCGGGTGCAGGTCGTAATACCTCATCTTTAGATTAGCGTTAGAAAAGTGAGGAAGGGTGAACTGTTATTGCTTGCCGATTGTAATTGAAGAGGCGCTGCGTATCCTCTAGCGAACAATCTCAATGGCATCTGTTAGACGGGCATCCCCCCCACCAGGGTTAGGGTTATATATGAGCAGAAAATTTCCACGCTCCCAGTGTATACGCACTATTCCCCACAATTGTAATTATGTTACCACTAACAACCTCTCAACTTCACCCAAGTTACCTAACACCTATAACGGTTCGTCACATCACCCCAGTATGGTTCCAGTAGCTAATAATATAGCCAGTCTATGCCTTAAAGCCTTTTGAAGCACAAGATTCCCGTTTGCTGTTAAGCAGTCGCCGAGTTCCGTAACTGCAGCAATAGCAGCTAATACAGGCACCCCTACTATCCCCGATAACGACAGCAATAACGAGCCGTATTACTATAGCGATATTAGCGAAGTTTACGTAACTAAGGAGCCTTTAAGTCACTAATCTAAGCCTTACTTTTAGCGTGAGGGCTTAGTTCAGCCTTTATATAAAGCTTTAAGCGTTACGAAAAGTCTTATACTGATTGATCTGCACGTCAATATATCCTTAGAACTGCTACAGTTTAATTCCAGCTTTAATAACGACTCTAATAACGACTCTACACATAGTTAAGGTAACGATTTAAGTGATAGTTACTTTACTGATAAGGACTAAGCTATCCTTAACCCTTTAAAGATAATTACAGTAAGTATAATTAAAGGTTTATAAACTGCTGTAAACACTTAAGTAAAAGATAAGAGCTTTACTGTTATTAGAAAGCACGGCTAAATAAAGAAGAACGGCTCTTATACTTAATACACTTTAGAATATAAATGGTTTAACCAGTTAAAAAAGTCTAAAAGCGCTAGATTATATACTTTAAACTATTAAAAATATAGCTGCACTTAGATAGCTAATACTGTTTAGTTAATTAGTAGATAGTTATTTTAAATTTATAAAGACTTAATTTATTAAACTTATAATTATAATCTCTCTTTTAAGCTTACAGCTTATCTTTAACACTGTAAGGTCTTTAAGGAGATCCTTTAAGTTATTACCGATACTTTTATTTACCTTAATATCTATATAAAAGATGTAAGTAACCTTATTACCTATTAGTTCTTAAAAGGCACTTTTATTAACTTAGATATTTATAATATTAGGTTATTACTTAATTAGTAAAGGTTACATAGTTACTTAAGTACAGTAATAGTTATTAAGGACTTTAATAAGCTTAAGATATTATACGTTACTAAATAATAAGATAAGAAGAAAGAGGACTTTATTAATATTATCTTTATATATCCTCTCCTTTTCTCTTTAACAGTATTATTATAAGAGGTTATATATGTAAATATAACATATAATATAAATATTTTCAGCTATCCTCTATTTTAGGTTATAGTATTAATAAGCTGTAATATTACGTTTACGTTTATCTTTAACCTTATTAATAATAAGAAAAAGGAGGTGTTTAACTTCCTTTTTAATAATATAAAGTAACTTTAAGTAAAGATAAATATTCTTAAGCTTTTAATATTTATAACAGATTATTATATAAAGATAAAGTTATTAATTACCATGACGTTTCTTAAAGCCTAGTAATAGCTTTATATCTTTTATATTATTATAAATATACTTTATAACGTTAAAAAGAAGTGAAGGAAGCATTTTAAAGCTTATATTAAGGTTAACTTTAATAATAAGGAGTTTAATAATAAAGATAAAGATATACTCTTTATATTTAAACTTAATACCTTAATTAGGGTTTAAGAGAATAAGAAAGATAATAATAAGGTTTAAAATATAAAAGTTAAATTTATAGTTATCTTTATTCCTTATAACCCTTATAACGTTAAGGTAATATTTAAGGAGATAGTTTATACTGAGAGTGAAGATCTGTTTTTTAAAGCTTAGGTTACCTTAAAAGTAAATTTCTTGGACTAACTTATAATCTTCTATTATATTTAGAAACAGTAATTTCCTCTCTATAAGTAATAAGCTAGCTATTATATTAAACAGTATTATCATTTTAAAGCTAAAGTTACCTTATTAACTAAGTTAACTAACCTTAACGTTAAAAGCTACTTTATTAACAGTCGCACCTTTACCTTTTACCTTATTAACACTTTTTAAGCTTAACATTACGTTAAGTAAAGAAGTAAAAGGATAAGTAAACGCTTAGATTACATTAAGTGTAATTATACGCTTAGATTACGTTAAGTGTAATTATCTTAGTTCCTTATTAATATAAGTATTATATAAAGCTTTAGAGTTAATTAATTATAAATATTGGTATATAATAATAACGTTTACGATAAAGACTTAGCTAACTAAGCCCTTAAGCCCTTATTAGCTAAAATATATAGTATCCCTACAGTACGGAATTCCATACCGTTATACTATCTACATTTAACTTATTAATAAGAAGTGCATTTACCTTTAAAGTATTCTGCTTTACTAACACCTTATACTTAGTCTTATAAGTAATTACTATTTATATTATTAGCGTTTCTAACAATCTTAAGATAAGAAAGACCCCTACTTATAAATTCACAATCTTAAGGTAGTAGAGAAGCGGTGAGGAAGATTACGTAATAGTTATACTGTAATACTCCTTAAGTTTATAGTTACACAGACTATATTACAGATACTAGCGGTATTGTAAAAGGCTACCTTTAAGGCTTTATGTAAACAGTAACCGAGAAAGACCTACTTTAGGCTTCCACGTAATAACTTAGCGCGTATATAACTTAATATACATTATCAGCTGTCAGCTTGGGAGCTTGAACCTTCCCTAAGCTTTAAAAGGCAGCCTCACCGTTACCGTAAGCTAAGCGTTAAGCCAGAGGAAGAGGCAGCTCCTAAGTTAGAGGCTGAGGCAGAGCCCTTAACGCCTTAACCCTAAAGAACTGTTCTATGTAGCTACTTATGCCTACGCCCTTTATTACTTATAGCTATGAAGTTAAGAAAGCGGGTTGCCGCGGGCAACTCAACTAACGAATAGGTGGGAGAATTGGGTCTAAGCTATAAGAGGCCTGTTAAGAAGTGTTGGGTTTTCACAACCCTAACCCGGCCAGTGTGGCTGGAACAGTGTGGCTAGATCCACGCAGCCGCTCTGCAGCTGGCTCCGTGGATCCGCGCACCCACGAAGCCACTAGCTTCGTGGATCTGCACAGCCAAGAACGCCAGACTCCACTGCCAACCTCGTATTTAGTTAGCCAACCTCGCTTCATAGAAGCGAGTGTGGCCAATGCACTTCGTGCACTGGCTACCCTCACGGCTATAATACTACGGCTTCCGCTCTCGAAAGATAGAAATAATTAATCACATTCAAAACACACTGCTTTCCAATGCCTTGACCCCTTTTGCATCTTAACAAGAAGACTAGGAGTGGCCGTACGGTGAAACTGACGGAGAAAGTAAGGGGTGCGAAATGATGGAACGGTGTTAAGACTGGAAACGCGATTTCCAGGCCTTTTGCCGTGTTGGCGGGCGGTATAACTACTAGTTAATCTCTAGCCTCTTAGCCTTGTGGTGCGCCGAGGCCACTGAACAGAGTGTTGAGAAGCATGTAGATTATAGTTCGGTATCAATAATAGGTGTAGATTACTGCAAAGAAAGATATCAATTCGGTTTTGTAATGCTGGAAATTATCTAGATGCGTGGAAGACACGGCATGTTTTTTTGCTCATATATAACCCTAACCCTGGTGGGAGGGATGCCCGAATAAGAAAATGGGGATGCCCGTCTAATAGATGCCATCTCAATTGCCTAAGTCTGTCCCGTCATGGCCGCGATCACCCCGGCGGATCTGACTAGCAGCCTCCTGCACGACCCCGAACGCATCACTGTATTTGATAAACAGTGGCCATTGCGTGACGCGACGGCAATGAGCCAAGTTCTGGTCCCATCTGATGGCCCTAGGCCAAGGTTTCGTTAAGACAGCCAAGCTGAATAATGCCTGTCACGGGAGAAGAAAGTGGCCCTAGCCGAGCGGTGGCTCTTGGATGGTAGAACCGGGCTGAGACGGAGGTGGGGCAAAGAAAAGAGCAACATATGCGTCGCAGCTACCAAACACGAGGCGATCCTTGACGGGATGTTTGTGGTGATGGTTGGAGTACAACCTTATTAATAAGACACGCCAGAGGGGTCTCCAGCCACGCAGTCTTTCGTCAAACGTAGTGGATTCGTCGAGCCGCAGTATAACGACACATCACTCTCGTGCTTCGTGCGAAAGCTCGCGCTGTAAGAGATGATGCTGGTAGATGGATTCTACATGTTTAAACAGTTCTCAATTCAGTCCGAAGGATAGAAAGTTACCGTACCACCCGTGGAAGCCCGCCGCGCCTTTATCTCAAGAAGATGGGATGCGCTCCAGCCATCATGACAAAATCTCAACATTGCCTCGTTGGCGGAGGAGAGCGAATTCTCCCAGATGACCACTTACAGGGCGTCCACATCTTCTACTAATCTTGGATTGTGGTTGTTGCCCGGTCTTGGTGCCTTGTCGGCGCGTTTGTCGCAAACAATGACTGCCAGCGATGAGTCTTTGAACGCGGCCACACCCTCAATTGCCCCCTTTACCGAAGTTCGTCGAACTTGCACCCCCCCACCTCCGCTGCCCTCGTCGCGACTGCTCGCCAGCAGCATGTCTAGCATCTTCTAACTCGATGGGCTCCCGCGTCGCGAACCTTGCAATCACTGAACGATCCCGGCACTTCACTATGGCAAACAGGGAGAAGGGCATGCCATATTGTTTCAGCAATGGTACTTCTTGGCGTCGCCACGTGCTATCCTCGACGCCGACGGCTGCCTCGCCTACCAGGTACTTTACTCTCACGTGTTCCACGGTTTCATCGACCCAGCCATGCTCACCTTCTAACAATAATTACATTGGCCTGTTGATAGGACGAAGACGACGGTGCTCGCCAGGGCCGCTTTCCACGTTCTCTCGGTCCGCGCCACCACACGTTCGATGTCTTTATGCGCCTAAGCCTGCTCTTTACGTCATTATGGAGAGCCACAGCCGCGTCCTGGGCCCGCTGCACGTTCGGTTTAGGCAGCTGCTCCGTCATTATGCCACGCCTCTCACTTAAGTCCGGAATAAGCTTGCCGGCTCAGGCCCGGCTCAAGCCTGGTGTGACGACCCTGGACCGTTACCTGGACCGGCACCTCGCAGGACGAACAGTGCGCTCACCGTGCGTACTGGGGCCAAGGGAGCAACCCTGCGGCCAATAGAGAGACGCTCAGTCTCAGCAAGGTTGCTCAGCGACCGTGCAACAGGGCTAGCACTGAGCGAAGGTTGCTCTGTGAAGGAGTGCTCAGTCTTCGCTGAACACTAAGATACAGAATGGAATTGAAATCAAAGACGTCCAATTCAGCAGATGCCGTTATCGAGCAGGCTGAAAGGAGAGGCCTTATAAGTGACCGCTCCCAGATCAGCCCTCATACGGTTCGCAGGAATCTGAGACCTAAAAGCGAAAAGCTTTATTCATGAATACTTAAAGTGTGTCATTTGTAAGTAAATAGTACGCACAAATTTATCACCGTGATTTAACATTCTTTATTATGGGGAAAGAGTGTTTTCTGTTTTCTGGATCTAAGTGGTTGGTTATGCCTCGCCTGGTGTTACACGCCACGATGGCTTATTGGGTGGCTCAGCCGGCCGTGGAATGATGTGGAAACTCTACCCTTCTTTTAAGTGGAGGAATTTTCCAGTCCTTAGAATAATCCCCAGAATTAATCATCATGGCCAAGACCCATAGATTGCAACCCTGGCCTTGGCATCCGCGAATCATAGTTCAGCGTAGTGGACCTAAAATGCAACGCAACATGACCCCACCACCTCCGACGTCCTCTGTTGGCCCTTATTTATCTGAGATCACGAAATCTTGGTGCATTTTTTCATTCCCCCGCTCGGTGTTGCGAATTAGAGCCCAACGGGGTGCCAAGACACAAAACTCCAATTTCGCGAGGCAAGAACTCTCATTTCTGTGGGGTCGCTTCGGAAGACTCCACGATGATTTCCTCGATCGTTAAGGTCGCGGCTTGAATCTGCGGCCGGATGCGGAAGAGAGGGGCATGTCGCATCATGTGTGGGGAGTGTGTGCAGCACGATAACCAGTAGTTGGGTACTAAAAGTAACATGTGTGGGAAGAACACGGCTCGGAAAAAACAACCATTGCAAATCAGCTTTCAGATTGCATTCTCTGCTCGCTGGCGCTCCATCTCCCCCCCCCCAGTGATTCCTACCGGTTGCCCTTCAGAATCCTATACCGGCCGTGTTGGGCGCGCAACGACCACGGTCCGGGTGCTCATGCGGGACCAGCTTCTCGGTCGCGTCTTCAATGTCCTTGCCCAAGCACTCGTCGATGTTGGCGAAGACAGCTGTTGTCACATATTGTCAGCAGCGCCAAGGCCCCCAGAGTCCAAAGCACGTACCATACGTGCGCTCTCTGACGCACTTGATGGCCATGCATAGATTGGAAGCCACGTTGGAAATGAAATTCTTGGCCATGGGAGGATTTTGCATGAACCTCTTCCACAGCTCCCGGGGCTGATCGAAGTCGCTCGGGTTGATGCTGCTTTCGAACCCTTGCACACTGCCCGTCCACACATCGGCATCATTGGGCGCAGGGGGGGTTCCCCGGTCGCGCGCAATGTAGTTGGGCTGCAGCCCATTATGGTTTTGGTAGAGGATGCCGTCCCGCTTCGTGGGGTTCCGCTCATAGAGTGGCTTGTTGACTTTGAGCTGATGGAAATTGATGGTGAGTCGATACCGCGCGGCTGAGCCGTAGGTGAAAAGACGGGCTTGAAGGACTATTTGGAGAGAAGAAAAAGAAAAGAAAAAAAAAGTCAGCACCCAATTCGAAAGAATTATGTATGCGGGGCGACTTACTCGGGTCGGCGCTGACGTCCCATCCCGGGACGATGGCGGCAGGCGAGAAGCTGGCTTGCTCGATCTCGCCGAATGCATCCTGCACATTCTCATTCAGCGTAATCTTGGCAAATCTTCTCAGGGGCGCAGCATCGGTGGGCCACCGCCTGGTTGGGTCGAAGATGTTCACCGGGAATGAGGCCACGTCCTTGAGCTCGACGGTCTGAGCGTACACAGTCCAGGACGGATAGTTGCCCGAGGCGATGCTGTTGAACAGATCCCTTGTGAAGGCATCGGGATCGGCCCCAGCAAGCGTCTCGGCTTCCTGTTGCGTGTAGTCCTGGACGCCCTGGTCCGGAAACATGTGAATTCTCACAAAGCGATATGACTACGACGACATGTTGAGTTTTGTTAGCTGCTGCCAGTTTTCAGGGGTCGCCGATAATGAAGGAGATATTTCGAGAACCCACGCTGGACGTAACGAACTTGTACGCGTTTACGCTATAGATGCAGGAGTGGCGGTAGGACATGGGAGTGCCGCTGTCGCTGAAGTTCAACATGAGGGTGTTGAATGTCTCCGGGTTGCTGCTCATAAAGCTTTTGCACATGGGATGTTAGCGCATGAAGAAGGAACATTGGAGAGTCAATCGTACTCCCAGAACTAAACATAATATCAGTTAGCTGCGATGCAAAAAAAAAAAACCAAACCACGTCCGGGGCCTAGGCGTACTCACTGTTGTTGCCGATCTGAGGCCTGTCTGGGGCTCTCTCTTCTGACAGTGCGTAAAGGACGGAAACTTACCCCCGTCCCGGATGGGAAAAGTTGGCTGAACTTTGTCAACTTCCCAAACGCTAAATTGTGAGAGGGGAAATTTAAGAAAACATACAGTGCTGAAAAACAGCCAGTCCAGATTCCCCTTCTCGGTGTAAAGCTTGAAGGCGAACCCACGCGAGTCCCTGACGCTGTCTGCGGACCCTCTCTCGCCCACAACTGTGGAGAACCGGGCGAAGAGCCTGGTTTTCTTACCAACTTGCTTCAGGAAGTCGGCCATGGTCAGGTCACAGATGTCATGGGTGACTTCCAAGACCCCATACGCCCCTGCCCCCTTTGCATGAACAAGACTAATATTGATTGATCAGGGTCTTGAAAATGTTGCTTGTTGGGTCGTCCATCATACCGTTCGGGGATTCTCTCATGTGTTATGTGGGACAGTGTCTCGAGCAAGTTGATGTCTTGGACAAGTAAGGGACCTTGGAGCTGGCCGCCAACCTTAACCATTGCCTCGGGACTTTGGACGCGGTTTCCTAGGGGTACCATGCGTTAGAAGAATTTCATTGGCGAGAGAAAGAAAGGGGCCTCTCACCATTGTCTGTGGTATAGCGAGGATGAGGACCATGTCCGAAGCCGAGGGGACATTGGGGACCTGGAGCCTTGAGGGGAGTAAACAATCTGAAATTCAAACTTTGTCGATTTGAGGGCCAGAGCTACTCACCGAAACGCCCTCCATGTTCGTTATTAGAGCGGTGAATGTGTTTCTCTGTAATCGATTTGAACTTGAAGTGAATGCGAATGAGGATAACTGCTGAGAAGTGCGAAGGAGCTCAAGAGAAGACGGTGCCGGGTTCTTCAGAGCGTGAGATTTGGCTGGATAGGTAGATGCCCCATGCAAAAACAACTAGTGCAGACCAAACTTGCGGCAGAGAATGACACGGAATCACAAAGCGGGGTTTTGTTTGGAGATGGGTGAAAATGCTTCCCCCTCACAACTGCCATGTTGATCACAGACAACCTTCCTGCATCGGAGCCTATACAACCTGCGCTGTTGTCAAGAGAAGACCGGCGGCACATTCGGCAGGCAGCGTCATCCACCCGCGCTAGGCTCCAGCGGTCACTTCGTCGCTTTTTCTGGCATTCCCAGTCTGGCTATGCCGGAGCCCACAGTTGACATGTCGAAGGGGCGTGCGTGATATTTCGTAACGCGCATCAATGCCGTAGCCAATACCAAATAGTCGACGCGGCGTGCGCGATATTTTGTAACGCGCATCAATGCCGTAGCCAATACCAAAATAGTCGATGTGTCACAAAACCTGTGGCCGATGTGTTGGGCGCATCCTGTCCATACGTAGCACAACCCTAGAGGGCTTATTATGTGGACTGGCAGCAGGTCTCTCTGCATTTGGTGAGTGCAACCAGAGAAGGCCCATTTTGTTTCCTCTTTCTTTGGTTCCAAGGTTTCTTCTCTCCGCGTTAAGCGCGGGAGGGCGGGCAGGCAGAGCCTCGCGACTGAGTACCTCTGTACCTACCTACCTAGCCCAGTCACATTTTGGGGAAGGGCAGCAAGACCTTGTTTTTGGACTGGAAAGTTACCCGGGTACCTCCCAGGTCAGCAATCATCAGAGATAGAAGGCTCAAATGAAGGCTCAGGGGAAATGTATTTGACACTCGTCGTCCTCCATGCCCTTTGCTGTTCCCCGAACGAAGCATCTGAACCATCATCCCTCTTTGATTCAAGTTCCGATATTCTCTTGGCAGTACTTTACCTTGAGGAGCATCGTGTCTTAAAGCTCACCGTTCACCATGGCGAACCTGGCCCCTCACATTAGGCGTGGTCCGGTCAACTTCCCCAAGTTGGAACCGGACATCCATGTTCGCGACCAGTGGGCCAAAGCCCACTTGGAATACACCGTGAAGGAGAGCCTGCTTGCCAGATTTCCCAATGTCGGACTGCCTTTCGACAAAGACGACGGGGAGCATCTGCCGCCCTTGACGCAGGATCTCTTGAAGGATCACTTGAAGGATTCTGTAAAGCAGATGCGCTACCTGTCGCTAACGCCGGCTACCAAGATCGCCAACCCCAAGGTCGCCATCGTGGGGGCTGGTGCAGCCGGCCTCTTTGCCGCCATGATACTGGACTACCTGAACCTCAAAGTGGCCAGCTTCAACGTTGACTACGACATCCTCGAGGCTGCGGAGAAGGAGAGAGTCGGGGGCAGGCTCTTTACCTACGAGTTCAAACCCGCCGGCGCATCCAACCCCCAGGGACCTCATGACTACTATGATGTTGGAGCGATGCGCTTCCCTGAGAACAAAGTCATGGCAAGGTAGGTGCTGCTTCGCCCCATTTGTTGCCCGGCTGCTCACAATTTCCCGCGCAGGCTCTTCAGCCTCTTCGACTATCTGGATATGAAAAAGACTCTGAGGCCACTGGAGACTCTGAGGCCACTGGACGAGAAGCCGGCGAAGCCTGTAATCGGTTCGCTGATCCCTTACTACCTGCAGAACATCGACAATGGAAAAGTTAAGGAGCCGTGGCGCTTCAACACTATCAGCAAGTTTGGCGGTTACGAAAGCCTAGCTGCAGCAGCCCAGACGGACGATCCAGCAGCCCCTAAGAACGATCCTTTCCATCTGAACGATGATAGCAATTGGGGCAACAGCCCAGACGCCGACAATTCATACAAGTTTGCCATCCCAGACGAGTAAGATAGCTTGTAACCCTGGTTTTTCTGCCAAAACTGAAAATGCTGACATCTATGATCAGCGTCTTGGGCCAGTCCCCCGATAAAACGCTGAACGGAGCAATTAAGGTCGTTCGCAGCAATTTGAAGGATGACCTGAATGGGAACAACAGCACGGGCAATGAAGGCTTTAAATCCCTGCAGAAATTCGACAACTTCAGCACCCGACAGTTCCTCGCCGTGTTAGTATTCCACCAACTGTGTCATCTGTCAGGGGATGTGAATTGACTTGGCGCTAGATCACAGCAAGCATCGGGGGCGGAGTGGGGCACGACATCCTGGGATACCAAACTGCCACCGTTCAACTACGAAACGGTCGAGTTCTTGGAAACCTTCAACGGGTTTGTGATCCCTGCTGCGACTTGACTTCCGTTTTCATTTTCCTTTTCCTTTTCTATTTTTATTATCTTGGCTGACAAGTGCATGTGGCTACTAGCGGCACGAATTGGTACGATCAAGCCCACAGCGAGACAGTGCTGGAGTCCCTTGACTTTGAATACGATGATAACGACGACATCAAGTGGTACGCGATCCTCGGAGGGGCCAAGCAGCTCGCGATTCGGATGGAAGACCGACTTGCCAACAAGCCCGAATACCTCTCCCGCGTCACGGCCATTAAGGATAGCGCCTGCGGACTGAACTTGGACGTTGATATCACTAGGCCGGCATGCGCTGGTGACACAGTCGTCGAAACAAGGACTTACCACGCAGTGTTCAACAGCACCACCCTCGGCGCCCTCAAGAGGATTAACACCGACGGCGTCGCTACACTCGGCTACACAACCCGGCAGGCTATCCGATCGTTGGGCTACGGGCCCTCCGCTAAAGTTGGCATTAAGTTTAGCCGCCCCTGGTGGATTCATGACCTCGGCCACGGCCGCTGCATCAAAAAGGGCGGCCAAGGCCACTCGGATCTCAGCATCCGCACCTGCGTGTACCCTTCGTACAACATAGACGACCCCGATGACCAGCCCGCCGTCCTCCTCTGCTCTTACACCTGGCAGCAGGACGCCGAGCGCCTCGGCGCCCTCTTCTCCACCAGCAAAGACCACGATCAACAGCTTAAGGACGAAGCCGCCCTCAGAGAACTTCTCCTCCGCGACCTCGCGCGTCTCCATTCCTACCCCGACGCCCAAGGAAATCCCGTCAAGGAAGAGGACATGTACAACCTCATCGCGCCGCTCTACTTGGACCACTACGCTCACGACTGGACGCACGATCCCAATACCGCTGGAGCCTTCGCCTTCTTCCGTCCGCAGCAGTTCTCTTGCGTGTGGACCAAGATCATCTGCCCTATCGCAAGTGACTTGTTCCTGATCGGAGAGGCGACTAGTCCGCACCATGCGTGGGTTGTGGGGGCTTTGGAGAGCGCGGTGCATGGCATTGACCTGTGGCTGTCCATGCACGGTGATGACATTGAGGGGGCGAGCGAAGCTCTGGCCCTGTTGGAGGAGAAGGATGATGGCGTGCCGTTTGTGGGGTTGCCGCCGTATATGAGCAAGGAATTGGCGCAGTGGATTGCGCTGAATGCGCATACGCAATTCGACACCTAGGTGAAAGATGGAAGCGTTGTTGTCAGTGGTGGGGATTTACTGAACCGGGGGCCGTCCTACCTTGGATTTCAGGGCTCTCCCCCACCCCAAAAAATAAATAAAATAAAAAGTCCGCATAGTTTGCACTAACAACTGTATCCATTGGAGAACTCCAGATCGCATCCAATCTCCCCTAGGTAGATATGCCAGTGAAGGCCAGACTAGTACTTGGCTCGGTGACGACCAGCGAGTCTCCGGTGCTGTACGTTTTTCTTTTTAGTCCTTCGATAGTTTTCGCCTCCGCTGCGGCTCCTATATCTGGAGAACGTCGAGTTGAGAATCAGAATGCCTGATTTTGCATCCCCTACGCTATATGGCGGCGAAATCCGATAGAACATGGTTGTCTGGGGGGGATGGATGTGCCTGGCGCATAGTGACGCCATTGCCTCCGCACGTCGCATGGCGCATCACCTCGATTCCCCGCCTGTCCCCGCATCATCTCTCTGTTATGTCCTGATCCAGGGCGCCCGGGTGACCTAGGTGAAGACAGATCGTAAGAGCGGACAGGGTTCAACTGCTCTAAGTTATAGGTGCAAGATGACCGAGTGAAGGCTAGCACAACTCTCAAGAAGGGGGCAGTGCATTGTCAAACAGGCCGTGGATCCAGAGGTCCTAGAAAAATAGATCCAAGGTAAACAATGAGTAAGCCTGAACAATGTATGGCTAGTGTAAGGAACCAAGAAGGTTCCTCACCCATCGTGGACACGATGATGGTATCTATAGGTACTACTGGTTACTAGAGGTAACTTCGTACCTTACTCTATTGCTCGGTCGTTGTGGAGGCATATTCTAAGCCATCTTATCATGTACTAGTATATTATAGGATATTCTATTAGTGCTAGTACAGCATGTACTATTCTACAACTTGAGCTGGGGTATTGTATACTATCCTAGGGCATATGCTGGTATATTCTGGGCCACAATTGAGGCCTGAGACTGGCCTAGAAGCTGTGACGCTTGGCAAGTGGTCTGATATAGCTTAACACTCTTATCACAAACCGTGCAAGTAGCCTGAAGCGGGACTACCTGAACTAATCGTTGGGCCATGGGGTGAAAGGACTCACAAGCCCCCGTGTAACTAATCCCGTTAGACCCATGGTCCTAAAAGCTCCAGACCCCGGGACGGACCTGAAGACCCGGAGGTTCGGACCTTAGGTCCACAAGGATATATACACCAGCCGTGGCCCAGCACCTAGTATAGTTCCCTTTGTTACGGCAGTAACGATAATAATACTGCGGAGGCATTCGTTGCCCCTCTCAAGATATCTCTAAACTATCCACAAGCGACGTAATTGTTAAATCGTCTCCCTTAACAAACTTTATTACTTTTAACTTTTCACCGCAGTCCTAGAACCCTAAGCTAGGGTTCACATCCTGCCGTTTGTCACAACTCCGGCAAACGGGCCTAATTATAGGCCTTATAACAGTTTCACTACGTTGCTATAGTACTAAGCTAAGTAAAGCACAGACTGGCGGTCCTAAAACCTGGCTCCTGCCTTCCCCCTAATTATTATAACACGAATTCTATCTACCCTATCAGTATAACTGTTCTAAGTTTCTGCAGCTGTTATACCTGTGCTAAGTAGAGGAGATATATTATAAACTGCTGCGATATTAAAAAGTATAAAACGTTTATTACTTTAATATAATGGTAATTGTTATTCTATCTAATAATATCTAGTAAGATCTGTGAGGAATAGGTAAAGGAAAAGGGGATAACGTTTAACCTAAAGAAGAGCGACCTTATTTACTTCTCGTAAGTAAGGCGCCTATAAACCGAAAGAGTAAAGATTCTGAGAGAAGACCACTTAAGACTAGCACTAATAAAGTCAGCTAGGTTTTTAGGAGTCTAGCTTGATAGAAAGCTTAACTGGAAAGCTCACTAAAAGAGGATTATTAGAAAAATGGAAACCTAAACCCTTACATAACCTGACTTGTAGGGAAAATGTAAGGAGTGTAGGCTGTCCACGCTTAAGAAATTTACACTAAAGTCATTAGAAGTGTCCTCATCTACGGAGTAAATGTATAATACACACTAATAAAGCTAAAAAGACTAGTAAAAGGGATAGTTAAAAAGTTAAAAACCACTTAGACACAGTGTTTACAGATTATACTTAGTATATATAAAGTAACTCCAGTAAAGAACTTAAAGTTAAAAGCTTAAGTCTTACTATTTAATATTTACCTAAACTGATAAATAGTAAAAGTTAAGTAATAGCTTAAACGTATAGGGATTACAGAACTTTTACGTAATATTAATAAGAAGATAGCTAAATAAATAAAATAAAGATAAGGTGTAACAGTATATACCCCTTTAATAAATAGCAGTTTAACGAAAACTGTATAAGTAAAAGACTAATTAAGGTTTATACTAAAAAGAGTAGAAAACTTAAACTAAGAGAAGTAGATAGATTGTAACCTTAATATCTTTATCTTTTATAACTAGAAGGAAAAATAACAAAAAAAGAGGTATAAAGTGCTTACACATTACAGTTACATCGCTATTACAGTGGATATATATAACTTTAATAAAAGTAAAATATTACTTTAACTTTACTAAGAACTTATAAAAGCTTAAAACTTTATCTTTATATAAGTTAAAACAGAGAAGATTAACTTGAACACTTTCTTATACTAGAGAAAGGTCCTTAAAGTAATGTCGCCTTAATGTTAATACAATATCGCCCTAGAAATGGTAATATATATAATCTTAAAGTACTTGAAGTATAATAAAAGCAGCTTATATAATATTTAACTTTATAACTAGTAATATTTAAGAGTAAGGCTTTTACATTTAGTAAGTGTAGTAATTATTATTAACTAGATTATAGAAACTAAAAGGTTAAAAGAATACAGCTTAGTTAAGATATTTAACGATAATAGGAAAGGTTTAAGTAAATTACTATTAAATTACACTAACCTTAATAATATATAAAGTATAAAAAAGAAGAAGATACTAAGACGTTAGCTTAGATTTTAAGGTAATATAGTAAAGACCTAACTTAGAAGATAAAATAGTAAATAATATTAAAGGATAATTATATAATCGAAAACTTAAACTGTAAAAACACCGTAAACGTACTGTAAATATACTGTAAATAACTCCCACATTATTATACACTGATTAAATGTAGCTATTATTATTAACTTAAAGACTGTTAGGAGGAGGACAGTTTTAATCCTAAACGTTATTAATAATAACTTATAATAACAGTTAGTAATAAATAAACTGTAGATAAACTGTAATTAACGTATACTTACGTCTTAACTAACTTACTATTAAGTAATTTAGCTTTTTAGATTAGTAAAATTACTAAATATAATTAAATAACGTTAAATAAGGTTTAAATGTGTTTTAAGACGTTAAGCTTAAATAAGTAAAATAATATCGACTTATAAGTTACTTATAGGAGTAACAGGTAAAAGTAATTAAGCAGCTTAAACTAACGTTACAGGACTGTTACTAAGACTACTGTGAATTATAATAGATAAACTTAAGCTAAAGGGAGTAAGAGAGACGCTTTAATTATAACTTAAACGTTTAGTAACTTATTATTTAACTATCTTAACATTAAGGTAGAGAGATAATTAAACTTACTAAACTGTTATGACGACCCTGCAGGCCGTCACTTGGGCCGGAGCGGCCCGACGGATCCCCCGCAGAAGGAACAGTGCAGGAAGACAGTACGCACGGTACTGCGCACTGGGCCAGGGGTGCAAAGACCCAAAGCCCCTACGACCAACCAGCAGCTACTCAGTCTTAGCAGAAGTGCTCACTTACTAAGTATCTGTAAGACCTCTAAGTAAGGGATGCTTAGTAGCAGGTTGCTTAGTTCCTCACTAAGTAACAGGCTACTAAGTAAAGTATAAAGTACCTTTAGCTAGTTAGTATAGATAGTCATAGTTATACCTACAACCACCGTAAGGGACTCTAATTCCTCACGTTAGTATTTAATTATTCATTTATATCTTACTGTTTAGACTTACCTCTACATATTATAATGATAACAACCTACAGTGACATTAAACCCCTTATCTAAAAGTGCTAACTTAATAAGCTGTTTTTAGAACACCCTTTACTTATTAACGTCTTATTATACGTTCTGTCTTAACCTGCACTAATCCTCTTAAAGCCTGTGTTAAGTGTAGGTTATAATATAATATTAGCGTTGTAAGTTTTAAACGCTATTTATTAAATTCCCAGACATCACCTCCCTCCTACCACTAATATATTAACCTCTGGAAAAGGTAAGGAGCTTAAGGAAACGTAAGCTTAACTTTAACTCCTTACTATTAATAAGTTAGCCGTATACCTTAAAAAGTTAAACTTTAACTAATAAGGACTAGTTAAAGAACTTAATAAAGCTTTCCCCAGAGATATTAAAAGCTATATTAGCCTTATTAAGAAACTTTAAACCTGACTTAACGTTATTAAGTTAGAAAATAACAACCTAAGGGGCTTACAGAAAAAGTAAGTAAAGCTCCCCTTACTGCTGCGCTTTAAAGGAGACTTTATGTAGTTAAAGTCCTAGATAGCTTAACTTTAAAGTTATATCACTTACTATAATAAGCAGTTCTTCGAAGAAGAAGGGAAGGTTAAGTTTGTAAGAGCGTTACTAAATAGAGTAACTGCTTACTAGTATAAACCTTATGTAAAGATAATTAATAACCTCTCTGTAAACAGAGTGTAAAAGGAAGCCCTTAAGACTTAAGCCCTTTTTGATAACTTTAACGTTTTCGTTAACTAACTTCAGACTAAGTTTAAAGAACTAAGCACCCTAAGACAGGTTAAGTAATACCTTATAACCTTAAGGTAAACGTCTTTAATCCTTAAGTTCTTTATACGTTTTAAGTTAAAAGTAGTAAAGACTAAGCTTAATTAAGAAACCTTAATAATGCTGTTTTAAAGCGGTTTAAAGGAGCACGTTACTAGAGACCTTTACTAAGAAGACTAACTAAACTGTTTTTAAGAGTTAGTTAAGATAGCTATTAAGGCTGATAATTAGTATTATAATCACTATTATTAAAAGAACTTTTAAAAGGAATAAGCTCCTTATTAGCTAAGTAAAATTAAGAAGGGGAATCAGTTAACTGTAACAGATTACTACCCTAAGCTAATAGACATTAATATAATAAACTATTAGAATTAACCTAACTGTAATAAACCTTAACGATAATAACAGTAAAAGTAACTTAAGGACTTATTATAAGTCTAGTATTTTAACTGTGATAAGAAAAGGTATATAGCCTAACAGTACCTATCGTTAAAGTAAGTTAGTTAGAAACCAGTCCTAAATAAAAGAAAATACGTTAAGTTTAACTTAAGAGACATTTATATTAAGATAATAAGTAACGAAGAAGATTACATTTAAATAAATAAGTGTAATTTAGGAGATAAGGAAGAAGAAGAGGAACTTTAAGACGTAATGTACTTAGTCCTTAAGGGTGTTCTGGAAAAGTTAGTTATAGAGGTGTAGGTTATAGCAGACCGACTTTAAGGTGGAAACTTGGAACTGTTAAAGGTGCAGGTTATAGAAGACTAACTTTAGAAAAAGATATTCTAGTTAGCTATTATAGGCCTTAAAAACCTTACCTTATAAGCTTAAAAATTAAGGAAATCTAGGAAAGACCCTGACTTAAACCTTACTAAGATAGTTAAAAGAGTTAAAGAACTAGCCCTTTAAGCTACTTAAGCAGTAGAGTAAGCCTTAGAAGGTGAAAAAGAGTAAGTAGAAAGAATTAAGTTAGAAAAGTGGAAGTTTTTCTTAACTGTACCTTTTAAGACTCTTAAGCACTTTAAGCACACTAAGTAGATCAGTATCCTTACCTCCTTAGAAGAAGGATAGCTTAAATAACTACCCTGTATTAAAGTTAGTGTACCTTAGATTAGAACCTTAAAGGTCCTTTAAGAAGGCATTAAACAAGCATATTAATAAAGAGTCTAAAAGCTAAAGGAAAAACACTAAGAGTTAATAAATAAAGTGGAGGACCTGTAAGTTAAAGGCTTTACTGTGACGTTTAAAGATAAAGTAGTAGAAATTAAATTATAATTTTATAACAGAGTTTGCTTTACTAATTAGCTTAAATATTAACTTGTTAAGGAGGGTTACTTTGTGGAAGAATAAGTTAGGCTGCTGTTACCTGAGTTTTAGGAAAAGGTTTAAGAGAAATAACGAACTTAGAGGTAAGTAAAAGAAGAAGAAAAATAAAGCGCTACTCCTCCTATTCTATACTCTATAACTGTAGTACTTACAGTTAACATTAACTACCCTAGTTATAAAGATATACTGTAGATTAATTACATATACGATAACTATACTCTTAATTAGCATTATAGACCTAAGGCCCTTTATAACTACTTCCCTAGTGTGTAAAGATAAGATTACACTGTAATAAGGGTAGAGTTAGAACTAACTTATTACTAAGTTTCCTACTTCCTAATAAAAAAGTCTACTAATAAACGAAAGGTTACTATAATTAATTAAGCTTCCGTTACGTACTAGTAAAAGGGGGTACTTAATAATTACCTAGTTGTAACGTGTTCGCTACACCTTAAAGGAAAAGCTAAGGAATAGTAGAAGAGAGAGGACTGTTAACGGATCTAGGAATAAAAGGACATTACTGTAATCCAGTCTTACAGAACGTATTATTAACTTATTAAGGACTTTAGAAACATTAAACTGTTTAAAGTCGACTGGATGTTAAGACGTGAAAACCTAGGAAGGGTTAATCGCTAGGTTTACTAAAGCTGCTTATTTTTTTAAAAGGAGTTAAGAAAAGGCTGTAAGCCCTTTAGAAAGGCTAAAGACTAGTAATCTACTAATTAGTAAAAACCTTAAGAAAAAGGAGAGGTACTTAAAGGTTAAGTTAGATAAGACTTTAAAGATAAATAATTACTATAACTTAAATGTTAAAGGAGTATAAGTATTATTCTATTAGCGTTAATCTGATAGACGGAAAAAGGAGGCTGTTTAGGGTAAAAGTAGTAATTAATAGCGAAAGTGTTTTTAACCTAATATACCCCTTGTTAATTAACTAAAGGAAACTCCTTAATTAAGAGTATAAAAAGGCCATTCCCATTTGAAATGGAGAAGGAGGCTTATATTAGTATAATAATAGTAAAGTTACCCATTACTTACTACTCCTAATTAAAGTGGACGGAGATAAATAATAAGTAGACTTTAACGTTACATTAGTCACAGGGTATAACATAATCCTAAGTCTACTTTAGTTAGAAAAGTATAACCCTGTAATTAACTGGAGGAGTGGTTACCTTATTTTCAGTAAGTCCCCTAACAGTAATTAACGTTTAAAGAAAGCTAAAAAGGTATTAAACCGCTTTAAAGATATATAAAGTATTTAAAAGTGTACTAAACCCTTAGAATTAAGTACAGTTTAAATTAGGTTTATTAAGACAGTTAAAGGACTAAAGTGTCTATTACATTACTTAAGTAACGACTTAAAGGTAGAAAGAAGTAAGAAGCTAATCTACAGATAAGTAAAGAAGTTAACTTATCTAAAATACTTACGGAATATAGGAAGTTTACCCTATTCTGAAAAAAGATATTATAATTACTAGATTACGGATTATAAGACCACGAAATTAAACTAAAGCTAGGAGTAAAGCTTTACAACTTCTAGCCCTATTACTTAAACCCTTAACAGGTTAAGGCCTTAAAGGAATATGTTGATAAAAACTTAAAGAACGGATTTATTATGGAGTCTTAGTCTCTAGTAAGGTACTTATTACTATTTGTTTTAAAGAAGGGAGATAGTAAGCTATATATAGTTATAGATTATTAAATGTTAAACGAAGATATAATTAAGAATTATTACTTATTACCACTTATTATAGAAATATAAGAACAGATTATTAAAGTAAATTATTTCTTTAACTTTGATTTCCTTATAAGGTTTAACTATATTAGAGTAAAGGAGGAGGATAAGTATAAAACGGCTTTCTAGACTTGTAATAAGTATTACTAGTACTGTATTATACTAATAGGATTAATAAACGCCCCTGCGACCTTCTAAGGCCTTATCAATAGTATTCTTTACCCCTTCCTTAATAAGTTTATCTTTATATATTTAAATAACATTTTAGTTTATTTTAAAACTTTAAAAGAATATTAAAAGTATATGTAACAGGTCTTAATAGCTCTTAAAAAAGTGAAGCTGACAGTGAACTTAAAAAAGAGCTATTTCCACATTTAGGAATTAAACTATTTAAGGTTTAAAGTAACCTTTAAAAAGCTTAAAATGTAAAAGGAAAAGATAAAGGTAGTTAAGAACTAGCTTACTCCGAAGAATTAAACAGAGTTATAAGCTTTTATTAGCTTTATAAACTTTTATTAATACTTTATTAAGTACTTTATAAAGATTGTAAAACTATTATATAAGTTTATAAAAATAGGTAAACCGTTTAAGTAGACTGATAGGTAGTAAAAGGCGTTTAAGGACTTTAAACGTGCCTTTATTAAAGTATTAGTCCTAACTCTCCCTAATTTCTTAAAACCATTCTAAGTTAAAATAGATTCCTTAGAGTTTGTAATTAGTAAAGAACTTAATTAAGTCTAAGACGGCGGAAAACGCTGCCTAGTTACCTTTTTATCGAAAGGGATCTATAACCCAGCCTTATAATACCTAATCTATAATAAGGAATTAATAGTAATTATTTAGTACTTTACTAAGTAAGCATTATATTTAAACGGTATAGAAGAACCGGTCTAGGTCTTTTCAGATTATAATAATCTTTAGTATTTCTTAATAAAGGAACTTAATCTACAGTAAGCATAATAAGTAGAGTTAATAGCCTTGTTTTATTTCTAGATCTATTACGTTAAGGGAAAAGATAATAGATTAGCTAATACCCTTAGTTAGAGACAGGACTATAAAGATGCTAATCTAATCTTAATCCCTATCACTATGTTTAATAAAGTAAAGAACAGCATGTTAGAATATACGTTATAAATGTTAGATAACTAAATGTTAGAATAAACTATTAATATCTGTATAAACTTATAAATAAAGTATAACATCCATTAGTAATAACAGGACTTCTAAGTAAGAAGGTTAATAGAAAGCACTTATAGGTATAAATATCCTTTAGGAGACTTCTTAAAGCACATATAAGACTGTAGAAAGGAGTGCCTAATGTATCTAAATTATAATAAAACTAGTTATTAATTAGAACAGTTATTAAAAGGTGTAAATAGCACACCTAAACTAGGAGTAAGGCTTTAATATTAAGAGAAACCGTACGTTTATAACTTAAATAAACGGAAAAAGTATATTTAATAAGTTTATAAATCTTAATTTAAAGGATATATAAGCTAAGCTAAGACCCTTACATAAGCTTAGTAAACGTACGCCTTCCTAAGAATAAAGAAGTTAGTTAAGGAGGTAGTTAATAACTGTAATGTCTATTACCGTAAGTAAAACTGATATTATAAGCCCTATAGACTTCTTAAACCACTTCCTATACCCTAAGCACTATAGAGTTCCATCTCCCTTAATTTCGTCACTAGGATTCCAGAGTCTAGGGACCTTATTATAGGAGTTACTTATAACTAGATCCTCATGGTAATTAACAGATTAATAAAGTAAGCCTACTTTCTACTAACCTTAAAGGACATAACTGTAGAATAACTCGCTTATATCTTTAAGAAAGAGGTAATTTTATAACATTTCTAGCTATATAATATTATCACGGATTAAGATAAGCTAATCATGTTAAAGTTTTAGTAAAGATTAATGTAAAGAATAGGTGTAAAAAGTAAGCTTTTAACAGCCTTCCACCTATAGACAGACAGCTAAACGGAGTAAGTTAATCAAATACTTATAACGTATCTTTAAGCTTACGTTAACTTTAAATAAAATAACTGGCTTAAGTTATTACTAACAGCACAGATAGCTTATAATATAATGTTAGTTAAGTTAATAGGTATATTACTATTCTTTACTAACTACAGTAAGGAGCCTAAGCTCTATTAAGGCCTGCCTACTAATACCCCCTAAGCTACAGTCTGTATAAACTGGATATAAAAGCTACATAACCACTTATAAGCTAAACTTAAGTTTATATGTGAACGAATAAAGAAGTTTACTGATAAATACCAAACTGAGTAACTAACGTTTAAGAAAGGACTTTATTATAATAGTGAATAAGTTAAGGGATTAACTCTTTAGGAGGGGGACTACGTCTACCTTTTTTCATAAAACTTACATTCGAAACAGCCTAATAAAAAGCTTAACTTTAAAAGGTATAGACTATTCCAGATTAAGAAAAAGGTCGCTACCTTTAATTACAAACTAGACCTACCTGCCAGTATAAAGGTGCAGATTAAGGTCTTTTACATCTCACTTTTAAAACTTACCTTAAAGGGAGTTCCCTTAGAAAAGAAGATCGAGATCGACACTAATAAAGATAAATATAACATTAAAGAAGTTATAAATTCATAGAAAGGGAAGAACATATTTAAATACTTTATTAAGTAATTAGATTATAACCTTAAAAATAACTTATAAAAGCTTATTAAAAACCTTAAATGCTTAGACCTAATTACAGAGTTCTACTAAAAGAATCTAAACTGACTAAAATAAAGAAAAAGCGGGAGGCGAAAGTTAAACTAATTAATATAGCCTTAAGGAGGTAAATTAACCAGTTTATTCTAGAAATAAGAAAATAAGATAAGATCTGACATTTAAATTACTAAACTAAAAAGTAAGATTACTATACCATTAGTCTTAATAACACAGTCTTACCCTCTCAATCCGGCGGCATCTGCCGCCGGATTAGGTAGCTTCAACCGCTTACATTTCCCACCCCTTTCTCTCACTTTACGGTAGTGGTGTGAATATAACATATGTAATTCTCCGCTAATCGTCGCACTTTCACCCGTTTAAGTTACTGAAAACCTTAAAATATAAGTACCGTTCTGCTACTTACAGTACCCACCCTTGTTAACCCACGTTACAGCATATTATAAAACATGTCATCAAAGTGGAGCATATCATTAAAGTGGGGCATATTATTAAAGTAGAGCATATTAGGCTGTATTATAATTATACTATAAAAAATAACTACTAACTAGAATTTAACAAGTTAGGAATTTCACGTTATAAATTAAAGGCATCTTCCACTATGTCACGTAGTTATTTAATCTAATAACTAATAAACTCTATTCACTAGGTTTAAAGATCCTAAACTGAAGAGAAGAAAAAAAAGGAAAGGAAAACCTTTACACTAGCCTGTAATATATAGTGGTGTAAGGTGGTGGCTAATAAGAGATAAGATAAAATAAGCTACTAAACTACTACATACTAAGGTAAGCTTGTAAAAACCCCTATACGTTTTCTTCCTATCGTAATATTAACTCTGGATAATTACAGGTGTAACGCCGTCCCAGCCCTGTAAGTAAGTCTGGAATTAGCCCTTTATTATAATTTCCAATCGTTACTAATTCCTCCCTAACCCCCTAACAACGCTCTTATCACTAAATTATCCTACCTAATGTCTAATATTAAGTTAACTTTAATAATAAATATAAGAATACTCTCCTTCTTCCTCTTAATAATTACTAATAATATGTTTTAATTAAAATTACCCTGGTTATACAACCTTTAGGCTGCCTTATTAATTATAATTATAACCGAATTATCCTTCACCTTAAGGCCGTAATTAACAAACGAGACAGATATATAAGTGGTCACTTAAACCGGCAGTCTAGTTAACATCTTAGATTTTAACTACCTGTCAGTCCCCAGCGTATTAAACATTATAACGCCCTTATTCTTAAGGTATTTTAGCTAAGATATATATATAATACTTTTACTATCTTTATTAAAGGATAAAACGTTAAATCTTTAAACTAGTGGCTTTAAACCTGCAGCTAACTTTATAACTACCTCCCTTATACTATAAAGCTGTTAGAACAGATTAGTTTAAATTAAAGACACTATTATCTCCTTACCTTTACCTTTATCTCAAGTTTTTAAGTTTAGATATAATAAACGGGCCCTAACGCGCTTATCCAAGACCTTAATAATAATTAGTTTACTAAATCCACATATATTTTCAGGTGAAATATCACTACTGTTAAATTTAAAGGGTATGTTAGTGCTGTAAAGGAACTTGCTGTTAAGGGTGGAGAAGGTGGGGTTAATAATAAGTGGGTTATAAACGGGAAACGGGTTAAATAGCTTATTAACAGTTATGTTAGTAAATAGAGAAATAAGTTCTTTAAAATCCCAGATATAAGTTTAAGGCAGCCTGTTAACTACCTGTGGGAAAGTAAGACGTGGGGTATAAGGATAAAAGGTAACACCCCAGACTAGAGATAAGAGGCTGACTTTAGGAATAGAAAAAAGTCTAGTAGCTGTAACTAGCACGTAATTTAACCGATAATTTACTACACCCTTTATTAAGTAACCTAGACCTTTATCCGCTAAGATTTACAGGTATTAAAGTATGGGATACCCCACACTGTGTTTTTCTACCTCTTATAAGGACTTATATATAACAGCTATATACTTACTAGACAGATTAAGAATAATGTAATAAAGATTATTAAAGCTTTTAAAATCTTAAGAGAAGAGGATAATCTTATAAAGCTAAATCAACTTTATAATTTTTATACTTAAGTTAAGGACTTAAAAGAAACAGGTTAATCTTTTATCTCTAACGTTTAGTTTAATTACGATAATGTTATTTAAAATGACTAGATAGTGAAGGTTTTTATTAATGTTAAGCGGTAAAGATATACTTACATTAGGTAGGGCGCTCTCTCTCTTCTTTTCATCCCAATTTAACTTATCCTTATTAAGATAACTCCTAAATGGGCTGCTTTTAACTTAATTTTAGGCTTTAAGCTGGCCTGTTAACTGTTTTCTAAGTGCAGATAGGAGCTTAATTCTAAGTTACAGTTTAACGGAAAAAATAATAATATCTAACTAAAGAGACTAAATATCGTATCTCACCCTTTAAGGGTTATTATTATCCTTACTAGGTTAAAGTTATTTATAAAACTATCAGTTAGGCTTATCCCCTTTACTTACCCACTTCCTATAGCGTTATATTAAAACTTAAAGTTTAAGTCCCTACTTAATAGGTATTTCTCTAAACATAACTATCTACTAAAACTAAATAAGTAACTTACTATAGTGGAAACAGCTTAATAACGCCCATTTCAGTCCCGTATTAAGATAACTGTAAGCGCGTAATAATAAAATCCTTCTCCGTTATCAAGGAGACGCCTAGTGAATTTAAAAGTCTATAACTTTACACCTTAGTAATAAAAAGCTAAAATTATAACTTTATAAAGGCTAATATATTAAGCTCCCAGATCTCGTTTAACTTATATATAAGGATATAAAACTATAACTAGTATAACACTGTTAAATCTTAATTAAACTCTTACAGATCTTTAATTAACCTTTAAAATAACTTAAGGGCTATCTGTTCTGTTTTAAGGAGAGGTCTGATAACCAACTTAAAATCTAGTAAATTAGGAACAGTTAGCTTTACACTGTAAAAAAAGCACGCCTTAATCTATAGAGTCGTAGCTCCCACAGCCTTAAAAAATTACCGAAGGAGCGTAGCTAACGTTTCCCAGGAGATATCACCAGCTACCTGGGATTCCTATCTTCTAAGTATATACTTAAAGGTTTTAGGAAGGTAACATCCCTAGGACTCCACTATATACTTAAAAAGGGGATATATTATACTAACTATAACAGCGCTTAGTACAGTTTATGATAAGCCCCTAAATGGTTAATATAGGACGGTATAGTAAAGATAAGATAAATAAGTTACAGCGATATTATAATAAGTAAGGCCTTTATTAGTTAATAATCTGTAATAGCTAGTCTGCTATTCCCATAACTTTTTAATAAAATATTCTTAAGCTGATAAGTGGATAAACCATACCGTTCCGTCGTTAAGTATCTTAAGCAACAATCTTAATAGAGAACTAAGGGATTTTGTAAAATAGGGGACGATATTACTTTTCGTCTATACCTAATTTAAGGGAACAGAAATAATATAATGTAACTCTATTATCTTAAGTGTATAATATAAGTATGTGATAAACTGGAAGAGCCTGGACATTATGGCTAGTAACGCCCTTAGGAACTGGCCTTTAAGCGCCTTAAAGATTACCACGTATATTAAATCTAACCTTTCCAGCTAAGTGAGGTTTTTAATAATATTCACTTAGTCTTATACTGTTAATAACGGGAGTTTAAGGTACTTAGCTAATAATCTAGCCTATAGGAATATTCCATTAACGTAAGCCGTTATCTTTTTAATAGTCTTATTAAGGTCTAGCTCTTTAGGAAATAAGTTTTCTTTAATAAGCTTATTTAGCTGTGGCTTAAAAGCTTTCTTTATATTATTAATATATAACGGATCACCCTTCTTAAGGTCGATAGTAAAACACACCCTAGCTATCTATATTAGCAGTTAAATAATCAGACGTTTAAGAAACAGGACGGCCGATATTACTAACTGTATAATAACAGCTTTTAAAGTTTTAAAGAACTTACTTAAAGTTAAACATTTATTTAAGTTATTAAAGATAAGGTAAGTAAACTGTAGCTAGTTAAGGAGTACCTTAAAAATCGCTAACACTTTATTATTTATGGTTCTAATCTCTCCAGTGGCGCTCTGCTTAAAGATAATTAAAATAATATTAACTACCCACTTATTTAAACGGTGGAGATATAAAAGTTATGTAAGTATAGCTCTTAAGGCGTCAGTTAGTGTATTCGCGTCCTTACACTGTTAATCGAAATAATAAAAGATAACTAAATGTCTTATATAACTTATAATATAATCTAAATTAATAACGTACGTCTTAAAGCCTTTAATAATTATTAAACTAAAAACAGTCTTACTATATCTAAGTTTTCCTATAACGTAAACATAAGTGCAGTTAGAACTTAAAATTCTCTCATCTAACTAATTAAGAGAATAAAATAAACTTTACCTTAAATAATTAAGGTCCTTAAACCTAACGATATTCCCAGTGCCGTATTAATTCTTCACCAACAGTTATAAGTCTTATTTAAGAGAATCTAAATATTAATACCTTTCTCCTTAAAGCGCCACACTTACTTAAAACGTACCGTTTATAATAGCACATCTACTTATTCTTTTAAGATCTTAACCTGCCTTTTTAAATACCAGGTTCCATTTAGCTTCCATTATAAACTTTAAGTTTTTCATTACGTTATATACGCTTACCTCTCTTATCGGCCTCTTTATCCTTCTCTTTTTTTTCTTATCTTAGGTCTTACTCTCCATTTAATAGAAGGCTCCTTTCCACACTTTTAACGTTATCTTTAAGGAGGTTAAGTAATCTAACAGCCTTTATCGTTAAAATTAGTAATACCTTAAGCTTAAATATCTTATTATATTATACTAGCCTTAACAGTAATAAGTTATACTGTATATTAAAAAGCTTCCACAGTAACTTACTAACCAGATTAAACTTAACCTTAATACCTGTTTTAACACGTTAATAAATACTCAGGTTAATAAAGATAATAACATACTTCGTTTTTTATTATTAAATAACATATAAGCGTTATAATAAAAATGGAGAATATTAAGATAAATAAGGGTAAAAGCTTTAAAAAGTCTAGGATATAATATGTTCCACACAGTAACTCTCACTTAAAAGAGGGTAACGAATTCTTTATACGTTAAAAGTTAGGCGGCGATATTGGTAAACACTTACACCATTCTTTTAAGGAAACTGATGTAATTTATACTAAACTAATTACCCGTTAGATTAATACGATAAAGAAAGATATAAGAGAGGAATCTTAAGTATCTACTTTAAAAATTAACTTTAAAAAGCCCTATATTAAAGCTATATATTTAAGCTTAACTTAAATAAAGATCTTAATAATATTAAAGTAAGGCTTAAAATGGTCTATAAAGATCTAAAACTTACGGCAGGCTGCCGTTATTTAACTGCTATTAATAGGGTGTGTTTTAACGATTAACTTAATTAATGACATTATAGTCTTTACATTAATATATTATGTAAACTCCCCTTTATCAGCTAGTGGCAGACTCGCTAAAAAGGAGCCGATTACCTTATTAAATATCCCGCTTACTATGTTAGAGGAGAATACTATATCGTAAGGGATTACCACGTCGGGAGGGGACACTATGTTAGAGGGGACTAGTGTATTAAAGGGGATTACCACGTTGGAGGGGACTACTGTATTATAAGGGGTTACCGCGTCAGGAGGGGACATTATGTTAAAGGGGACTAATATATCAGAGGGGATTACCATGTCGGGAGGGGACACCACGTCAGAGGGGACTAGTGTATCAGAGGGGATTACGGCGTCGGGAGGGGACACCACGTTAAAGGGGGCTACCGTATCGCAGGGGATTACGGCATTAGGAGGGGACACCACGTTAAAGGGTGGCATTACGTTAAAGACTGCTGGCGGGCCATTTTATCCAGCCTAAGATCCAGCATTAGCCTCCTTAACAGCGTAGGCTTAGCGTTTTTAAAATCGGTAAAGGAGCTAGAATATAGTTAGTAACCTCCTAATAACTTAGGTTTAGCGAGAGAAGGTGGAGTTAGGGGTATTAGAAAAGTAAGAGTTTAAAGTGGGGTGGGCCTTAAGCATTTAGCCTTTTTATCTTATAGATGGCTGGGCTTAATAAATGTAGGCGGGCTATGTACGGATATGTTCGTTAATAATAGGTTGGGAGTTAGGCTGTGTAAACCCGTTGGGTGCGCCTGCAGGGTGGGAAGTTTTCAATGGTATCCTTACTCCAGCTTATCACATAGCCATGGCAAAAAGCAATTCCGATGCCGATTTAGCTGCAAGTCTTACACCTTGTGGATTAGCCTAGGCTTAGGGTGTATCCAGGGTTCTCTAAGCCTGTTGGTTTTTACAATGGTTACCTACGGACAATCAGTGGGTCTTAACTTAAGGTTCTAATCGAGAGTACACACAACCCGACCTACTCCAGGGGTATAAGCGAGCCTTAGCAAACCTCACCCGACCTACACAACACAACTCACCCAACCTACTCCATACACCTCATATAGAGAACGTGATTAAATCAAGACTGTTTTATGATTTATAACTGCTATAGTGGCTAGTCTGGGCTCATTAATCATAACTTATCAGAGTATACTAATGTATAAGGCTTTTAAAATCCTGTAAAGTCATAATTAAATCCAGACTTATTCCTGATTTAAACTAAGATCTCCTCCTCCTTATCACACTCCTTCTCCAGGTTAATAACAGCCTCTGGGGACGTGATAGGGGCCTTTAAGGAAGTGTTAGTGGGCGGCTTGTGGAAGGTGCTCTTACAGGAGTGGACTGTAAATTTCTTCTAAAGATTATAAGTAACATTACAATTCTTTAGGTAGGTTACTATATGTAAGTTAAGATCTATTTAGGATTTATTCTAAGAAAGAAAAGTTATAATATATTTATAACGCTTTAAGATAAAGTAGCTGTTACACTTACCCTTAAACTTAGCTATACGCTTTATCTTAACTAAATTAAGCTGTTATAAATAAGTTAGATTATAAATAAGTTAAGAATAAGTTATAAACTTACATAAGGGCTATTTCCCTTACCTTTAGACTTAATATACGGAATAATAAGTAAAGAAAGGGTAATAAGGGCAGGCTTAATACGTTAAGCTTAAATTAGAATAATAGGGGTAGTTAGAAGGTGAACAGTTAAGGTAATTAGGACGTTATTAACAGGTAAATTACACTTACAGTAAACCTTAAACTTTATATAGTAATTTAATTAAATCACAGTTAAGTTAAGGTATAGTTAAAGTTAAATTAAGGTAAACTAATTAATTATATCGTTATTCTTATTATTAGTTAGGCCTTTAAGACAGTTAGTAGTAATAGTGATATATATACTGTTACGATTATAGTGTTTCTTAACGTAATAGTGGAGATTTAAGGCGTTATCCTTCTTTAACTGTTATAAATAAGTTAAATTATAAATAAATTAGGAATAAGTTATAAATATATAATGTCTTTATAAATATACTACACATTAATGTTAAGATTAACTAAGTTATTACTTTAATAGTAAAATATAGTATTAATAGGGATGTAAATGTTACCGTCAGCTTAAGGCTCCCAGGGAGGCAGGGCCTTAGGGTATATAATATAGCTAATATACTACTTATACCCGTCTTAAATTAAGTTAAGATAAAGTTAATAAGTAATCAGTAACTTATTAAGGATTACTTACACTTTACTTATAAGAAACTATTATTATAAGGTTAACGGTTATAAGATGTAAAATCTAATTAAATCCGTAAACTAAAGTTTAAGTAAGGTATAACTTATTCTAATTACATTAGTAATTAAAAAGGTTTCACTAAATGGATTCTTTAAAGTGTTTAGTGCTAAAAATAACGAATAGTTCGTAATTAAATCATAATTAAGTTAGATGAAAAAAAAACATATAAAATCATAATTATTATTATTATTAAAGCCTTATAATTTAATTTAAGCTCTTATAGTAATTATATAAGCCTTTATAATAATAATATATTATTAAAATTTATAATATAATCTAAACTTATTTTAATAATAATTATAAGCTTTTTACTAATACTTTTTCTATTACTAACAGCTTATACCTTAATCCACTACAGCTTTTAAAATAGCTAGTACTGTTATTAACGGTTTATAACTAAATCCAGACCCTTTTATACAATCCCCGTTAACGATTACACTTACAGTAGTTAGTAGAATAAGCTACAGCACCACTTACCACTTTATTAACTAGATTATAAAGGGATATATTAGACTATTATAGTAATAATCCGTTATATATTAACTAACTAATTAAAATTAACTTGTTATAATACCAGTAAACTAACTCACATAACCTATTTTACAAACAACTTAACTAAACGTTATATTTAAAATAAATCCTAATTTATTCCTAATCTTTTCTCCCACATATTAATATATAAAAAGCTTACTTTTATCTTTATAACTTTTACAGCTTATAGGATTTTTAATAATGTGAAACTAATAAATAAGCTTTTAATTACAGATTTTTCCTTAATTCCTCCTACTCCTTATCTCCAGTTCTGGAAAGGAGAGTAAAAAGATACTGGAGTATAAAGTAGGTAGATAGAAAGAGGTTTTAAAAGGGTTAGGGTTTTATATTAACTATAAAATTGCTGGCGTCGCTTCGTTCGTCATTACGCGACAGCCCTTCGCTACGCTACGGAGCGCTCCATTCCTCACTTTCGCTCCTGGCAATTTTAGCGTGGGGTATTAAGCTTATTTTAATAAGTATAGCGAACAAAGCGACAGAAACCTGTCCAGAGGCTAATATATCCGTTTAAAAAGGTAAATAAAGATTATAAAGAATAATAATAAAGGTTAAGAAGAGTAATCTTTATAAACAAATCTTACGTTTTATTAGTCTTATTTTATAAAGTTTATAGGCTTTTATTTTTAAGATTTACTTACTTTATTTTATAAGGTTTAAAAGAAATAATAAAAAAAATAATAATTAAAAATAAATCTTTCCCTTTAAACACTTTATTTTATAAAGCTTATAAGCTCTATTCCACAGGGTTTACAGGGTTTATTCTACAGGGTTTACAGGGTTTATTCCATAGGGATTACAGGATTTATTCTACAGGGTTTATAGGATTTATTCTACAGGGTTTACAGGATTTATTCTACAGGGTTTACAGGATTTATTCTACAGGGTTTACAGGATTTATTCTACAACTTACAATTTACAGTTTTTTTTTCACGTTCACAAATGCAATTCGAACTGGGAACCTCTTTAATTAATATTACGCTATTTACCACTATACTATTTCTATTTCTATCTGTGAAAAACTAAAGGTTTTTTTTAACCTAACTAGGTGAATTAGAGTAATAATTTAATAATCTTTATTTATTAGCTTATATAATCAAATGATACGTTTTAATGTGCATCACGTGATGTAGAATCCGATTTTCACTCTATTTCCAGGGTTAGGGTTCAGTAAAAGGAGATATTCAGGTTTAAAGTGAAAAAACCATGACTTTCACAAGTATTATTTTAGTTTATAATATAGAATAAAGTAGTATCATATGTAGATTTTAACTGTAATTCTCAATCTAAAGCCCGATTTGGAATAGCTATTAAAACCAGAGAGATATTTAAGTTTACGTTAATATTATTATTATTCTTTAGATTTAAACAGTAATATCTTAGTTATTATAAGCCGTATAGTAAAAAGAGTTCCAGCTCTGTATTCTACGTAATAAACTGTATAGGAAAGGTAATTATTACCTCTTATTATGCTACTTATTGACAGATTATTATAAATCTAACTTCAGATTTAAACTCTTAGTTACGTAACGTATTTAAAAACATATTATATCACGTAATTTAAGGCTTAAATAAAGGCTTAAGCGGAAGGGCTTAAGCAGACCCACTTTTAATAATAAACTAACTAGTCTTAAGTTAAGTTAAATTTCTTATAATAATTTTTTAAACTACCCTTATAATAAATTATCCTTTAAACAAGATAATAAATAAGTAGTTAGTTAAGTAAATATGTAACGTTACGCTATTTAAATTATAAATAAGTTATTATTATATAAGATATAATAATTTTACTAATTTATAAATAGTTTTATTAATTAAGATTTACCCCTTTTTACAATGTAGTTACTAACTTAGTAATAAGAGGCTAATATAATAATAAGAAGTTAGCAAATAATAACTTAAGTGTGTAACTTTATATAAAATTTTAAGCTAATGTAATAATTAAAATATACAGTTATAATACCTTATTAGTTTTTAATACTTAACTTAATATTATTTTTCTTAATCTTAAAGCACTTTCTCTTTAAAGCAATTCTATTATTAACATTACTTTAATATAAGTATAATAATAAATAAAATTACTAAGAGTTAAGAGAGGAGGCCTTATACCAGAGCGTAGCGGAGGTCTATAAGGCTGACGATCGAAACGGCTTTAGTAATTTTATTTATTATTATTTAAAGATCCTTTCACTCTACTTTTATTCTTTATATTAGATCTGTAGCTCTGGAATGTAAAGGGGATTCCAGCCTTTAAACCTTATAGGAGTCAGGACGGGAATGCCTCTAGGCTAAAGGGCCTGTACTAGCTTACAGACTCTAAAGTCCTATTAGCTTTCAGACTTAAAGTCTAGCGCTAGTAAGCTTACTGTGTAACAGTTACGGAAATTAAAGGGTATAGTATTATTATAACCTGCACCTAGCACAGACCTGAATGGCTAGTCAGGTTAAGACAGAGCGTATAGCAGGACGCTAAAGACTAAGTGGGCGTTTTAAAGTCAGCTTATTAAACTAGCACTCCTAGACGGGGGTACAATGTCACAATAGGTCACTGTCACTATAATACACAGAGGTGAGTCTGAAAAGTAAGACATAAATAAATAATGTAATATTAGTGTAAGGAATTAAAAGTCCCTCACGGCCATTATAATCATAATAATAACTATTTATACTAGTTATCTAAAAGGTGCTTCGTACCTTACTTAATGTTACTTACTTACTTACTTAAGGACTAAACACTCCATTACTAAGCACCCTCTACTTAGTAGCCTTAGGAGTGCTTAGTAACTAAGCGCTAACGTTAAGACTAAGCAACTCCTAATTATTTATAAGGGTTTTAAGTCTTTACACTTTTAGTCCAGCCTAAAACACTGTGTGCACTGTTTCCTGCGCGGGGACTTGGTTGGGCCGCTCTAGCCCTGATGACGGCCTGTAGGGTCGTTACAGGTATGGTATAATAATGATTATTCCAGGGGTCCTCTAGCTTCAAAGAGGTGCGTGGCTTTAATCCTCTTATAAAGGCTTAGCTGGCCCACGTAATTACAGCCTATAGGTCTGTAAGATGTTTACGACACTTCCTTTATATAAGTTTAAAATAATTTCATTTTTCCTCCTTTACATCTTCTCTTTATACCTAGCCCCTTCCTTATTTATTATCATCCACTTCCTCTCTAGTGATCTCCTATATACAAGACTTACCATTACTAAAAAGCTTAATTAAGATCGGGTTCTGTATATAATAATAATAAAAGTATATATAACAGTTATCCTTCTCTGGATGACAGTTTGTATAATCCTATGATTACTTAGCTAGTAACTCAGTCCTATAAGTACGTAAGAATTACTAAAAGTCCTGGATATAGCCTAAATTAGCATAAATAGCGTTAAACATAGAACTGACTTTTTTCCATTCACTATCAGGCTTATTAAATAGCAGAACCAGATATCCTATTAAGTAATTAATAGTAATTTCTTTATAAGCTCTACAGTACTTAAAGGCTCTAATATAGTTTAATAACGGCTTTATTAACAGGATAGCGTTATCTAGCACTTCCTTTAAGGTAGGAATAACTGTAATAATACGGACAGGTAATATTACAGGCTTAAATAAATAACCATAACTGATAATCTTTAAACTATCATGGTAGCTAGGGTAGGTCTGGGATGAAACAGAACTACTATAAAATGTCTAGCAGTTAGCACAGAATATATGCCTGTAAAAGAGAGTAACCCTAACACGTAGTTTAATAGTTTCGTCCGGTAATATATTCAGCCTAATAATGTTAAGCTAGGTGTAGCAGATTAGACATATTACCTGCCTAGCTGGCTGATTCCCAGTAAGACTTAATATGTGCTGTATTACCTAATGTTATAACATAAGAGTTATCACAGAGGTTACTATTGTAAATATTTAAGGAATGGGAGCTTTTATGCTAATAGGTTAACGTAATTATATATTACTTTAATAAGCTGGTATTATATAATAAGTAAATATATATATAATATATATGTATTATAACGGGTGATTATAATGATAATAAGTGGTATAATAATAGTAAGTGTATAAGTAAATAAAGTAATAATAGTATATAGGGAAATAGAGTATAAAGGAGATAAATAAAGTATAAAGGAGAGCTTTTTTAACCTGTAACCTAAATTATAATGGTAATATTATAATAATGGAATAATAATTACACATATTTAGGGTTAAGTACTATTTCTGTTATACTTATAACAGCTCTAATAAGGTGCTTATTAGGTTAGGTTAGTTTTAGTAATTAAGGTACGTGGGGTAAGTTACGTATACTAAATGTGTTAATTATTCATTATCATCTACAGTAATAATAGGCTATTATATTACTATAAGTCTTTAAGACTTAATATAGTTATTAACATTAAACCACTTAATATACTGTAATTTATTAAACTAAACGGTTTAAAGTCTAATTATATCATATTCTATATGTATTAATACTAAATTTAAAATTAGGAGAAAACCTTATTACTAATCTACCCTAAGCTAGCAGCTTAAGTACAGGTTATTTAACGAGAAGGTAAATAACTTTTAAAACGTTTACTTATTTAAATCTTATTATTACCTTACACTATTCCTTAATTCCTTATTATAACCCGAGTAATCCAGCAACGCTGTAAGGGAGGAGGGTTACCATCATCCGTTATCTTTCTCTTAATAAGTGTCTTCTTTACCGTCTTTAATTTAAGTCTCTTCTTTATACTGTTTACCCGCTTTCCCACCTTTTCCATCTCCTTATTAACGTTATCCTTCTCAAAATCCTCTTCTTTGTAAATAACGTACTTAAGGGGCCTAATGCAGTTAGTGAAGTAAGTGTAATCACGCTTAGGTTTACTAATAAAAGGATAATTATATTTCTTTATAAGTTAAATCCTTTTACACTTAATCTCTAGGAAGGTGTTAAAGATAATCTCCCATGTTATAATATTGGGATCGAAGCCTAATTCCATAACACGTGTGCTATTAACCTGGATGATAGGGTTTCTATCCTTACTAAGTTTATCCCAGATGTGTATGTTAATAATAACAGGTCTTAGGAAACTTATATACAGAAAGATAAGTTAATTCTTAATAAGGTCTTTAACGTTAGCAACCTTTACTAGGTTTACCGTAAATGCTTTAAGACTAATATTAATGTCCTCTCCCTTATTTCCCTTTTCTAGTAAGCCGGAGCCTAGGAGGCGGATAATAGATAAATAGATCCTGCTGATAAATAAAGCTTTATTACTTAAGTAGTTGTGGATAGATTAGGGTGGCTTAACCACCTAACTAAACCGGTTTACTGGGATGGTTAAGCTGTGTTTAGCGACCTTATATGTAAATAATAACTTTAAGACTGGGTTTTTAACCTTTACTAGCATCTAGGGGCTGATTTCTTTAACTTATTAATATATATTAGTATAAAATTAAACTAGTAGTAAACTAGTTAATATAGCTAATAAGTACATTAACTAGTCTAGTGTTAAGTTTACGTACCTTACATAATCTACGCTTTATAAACCACTTATTAATAGTACTAACGATAATAGGGAGATACCACTAGATAGGCTTCATCTGTCTAATACGGTACAGTTAACTAATATATTATTAAATAGTCACTATATTCTATATAAACCCTGCTCTAATGCTATAGTTACATTAATAATGTATGTTAAGTCCAGCGTTAAATACTGACAAGTTTAATACTAATATATTAAACGTAATATCAGCCCGATTCCATTACTTTATAATAACCTAATACTTATTTATTAAGAGTCTTAAATAAATAGACTTAACTTTAAAGTTCACCTTAGCGAATATAATAATGACCTCCCTATATTTAACTATTAGTATATCTATCTATTTAAATTAGCTAGGGGGATATTAAACCTGTTAGTATATTTATATAATATACCAGCTAGTTTAATTCTAACCTTATTAGGATACAGTCCATTTACTGTTATATAATAAGGCTGTTTATTATAATTAGGACTTTAACGTTTTTTTAACCAGGTTTAGATTAGATCTCTATCACTTATCAGAGACAGTACGATTTAATTAGCAACTTAAAACATGCGAAAAAGAGAGAGTTAAGTTAATCCTTAAAGGGGATATAATTATTATCCTTATTTAATATTACGTACATATAACTGATATTACCGTCTATACTGTTATATATTAATAACTAGACAAAATTAACATTAAGCTTCGTTAAACTTAGGCTATTAAAGTTAACCTTTATCTGTTACCTTAAGTTAAAGGCCCTGCTAAGTGTGGATTCCAATATACGTTTCGCCTTTTTTACAGTCTTAAGATCGGTGATTATTTAAATCTCCTCCTCTATTAGCTGACAGATGGGATTGTTACGTATTATTATCATATATGTATATTTACTTTAAGCCTCTACTATAGCGGCCTGGAGTAACGTTATATTAAACGTATTAATCTAGTCCAAATCCTTCTTTTTACCTTTTTTAAAATTACTGTTAATGTAATCGTCGGTAATCTGATTTATCTCCCTAAGCGTGACATTACTTAGAATTTTATTAATGTTATCATAAATAGTGTCGTAATCCTTACTATATCTAATAAGAGTTAAGTTAATTTCCAGAGGGCCTAATCCATCCTAAGGATAATACTTTAAGTTATTTAACAAGGTTATAAAAGTGTTTATTCCCCTATTAATAATAAATATATTATTTACCTTTAAGATATCTTTAATATTAGGGTTAATATTTACCTTATTAAAGTCCTAGATATTATCTTAGTAAAAAGGAACTAGCTTCCACTAATGCTACTTATACTCCTGGTGGATGTTATATAACTTTATAACAGTATTATTCTTATTAGTATAATACTTAGTAATAAGTATGTCAGACCCCTCCTTATATATTAACTTATCACTTATGTAATAAAAGTCCGGATTAGGCTGGAATATATCTAATATTTTTACCACGGTAGCCTATATTATTAGGCTGAAACCTTTCTAATCTGTAATCTTATTCTAAGTGGGAGTTACAGACACACCACCCTATAACACTTTTAGGATAACCTGTATAAGACACCAGTATTAAAAGTTAAAGTTACGTAAATTAATGGCTTCGTTATATATTATAAGCTAGAATTTAAACTTCTTACTTTTTATAATATAGGTATTAATATGGCAGACCTGGTAGATTTTAGATTTCTAGTGTTTTAACACGGGGATTATAATGAGATTAGTTATATATTAGTGGATATAATAAGGTGATTAGAAAGTAAACTAGTTAGAATATTAAAATTTATATACTAACTGGTTTACTTTATAATAAGGTGGGGTGTAAGGATAAGATGTGTAATTAGTACTTACTTAAGGTATTAGTTAAGGAATGATCTATATCTGTTTACTTTAACGTACTTATTATAATTACCCTTAAATTTTTTATTAAGCTTACTTAACTACTTAATATACTTCTTATCGCCATTATTATTAACATCACTCTCGTTATCTGCCTTAATAAGCCTGCCAGTTATAATGTCCAAATCACCCCCGTTATCCTTAAATTTACTACCAGATCCTGTATTATTAGAACCCTTAGGGCCGGGGGTTACCAGGCCTGTGGGAGCAGTAGAGATCCTCAACTTCTAAACCATATATTAGTTATACACCCATCGTCCGGCATACTTAAATATGTTTATATTATACTTGGTTATAGTTATCTAGCAAGCGGCCACGGTGGTGTATATTAAAATGTATATAACTAACGCCATTTTAAGGTTTTCTGTATTATTTATGTAACTATAAAAGTTATTATTTATCTGTTACGTGCTTTAAGTTTACGTATGGTAAGGGTTATCTTATAAAATCTGGGTAATATTTTAGTAGAAAACGCAGAGCTTTAACTTAAGGAAATTTAGGTATAGCTTATTAAATGTCTAAATAATTAAGGGTGTAGGGTATAGGTATAGGGTAGGTCTAGCCTTAATCTTTTTACCCACCTTCTTCTCTCTGATAAGTTAGTGGTAGTGTATAAGCACCACTAAGGCCATTATAAAGGTTTTACTAATATTAACCTTATTTATATAAAATTAGGACCTGATTAGTAAATTAGAAAGGTTAAACATAACGTACGTATCTTTTATAATTAACTTTAAGTATTAAACTAATTAAAATACTATATTAGTATATTAACAGGTATAATATATAACTTACTGATTATCTAATAAGGGAGAAGATGTTTTATTCCTTTATAAATTTCCTAATTCTAAGCCTAACTATACTTATTCTTCATCTTCTTATAATCAAAACGTAAAGAGTCCTTAATACTCTCGTTAAATACCTTTTTAAAATCGTCTAATATAACCAGCTTTAGGTGATTAAGTGCCATACTTAGGATGGTTAGGTTATTATTAACGCCGGTAAACGGATATGCCTGTGATAATAACGACTTAATGTTATATAATCCTTTAAGTCTGGCCTTTATCAGCTTAAAACGCTTACTTTATAAATGCTTAATTAGATAATTATCTTTATTATATTCTAGCTTAGCATTTACGGGGATGTTAGTAAGATTTTCCAGAATGGTCGTCTGTGACGTAATAAATTACACCAGGTTGACTTTTTACTTAGTATTAAATAGGTGACTGAATTAGGTAGTAAGGGTTTTATCCGGCTTATAGATGACAGGTTTTAAAAATAATCCTATGTGTTAAAGGTTCCTTATTAATAAAATTAACGCTGGGATACTGACAGGTTTTATATTAGTGTTATCTATAAAGTGCCAACCCTGGTTTTTATTTATATAAACTATTAAGATTTCAGCCCTAGTAATTATTAGGTGAAGATGTTTAATCTAGTTACTAAACACCCTCTTATATCCAAATTTGTTAATTAAGGACATGGTAGACCTGCCTAATATACGTATCGTTAGGGAGTAGAGTTGCAGGTTTATAACATCCTATTTATTAACCTTACTCGACTTATACTGTTCCTTATTAAGCTATTTGCCGATAAATGTTACACTTATTCTTATAACCTTAAACGCCAAACCTTTCTTAAGACCCTTACTATCTAAAGGTGATTAGAACGTGTATAAGCGACACTTATTAAAGTATAGTAAATGTAATATAATATAGAACCAGTTATTAATAATATAACCTCCTTATATATCTGGAGTACTATTAGGATGGCGAGTGTACTAAGGCGTTATATTCCAATTATGGTAAGTCTTTACGTTATAAAGATACGTATATAGTATAGTGATATTTATTATTATAATATAGTATTAATGCTGGGCTTTTTCACTAGTTATATTAACGTCACTAATATTACCTTACTAGATAAAGAGGACCGGGATGTCCCCTTCCATTTTAGTAAGTGCCTTTAAGATTTTACCGACTTTAAGATGGTTAAATATAATTAGAATATTCGTGTAGATGTCTATCTACACCTTTCTAATATATGGGTTATTAGGAAACAATTCTTTACCTAAGGGGTTATTACAGAGATTACCGTTTTTAAATGTCATATCGCTGTGTTTTAAAAAATATTAAAAGTTAAAATAGTCTGTAATTAGAAGATATATGGTTAGTAATTATTATTAGGTATTAAATTAGTTAGTTTATTAGGGAGTGGTGAATATTAAACCAGTTGGTTTATTAAGGAGTGGTGAATATTAAACTAGTTAGTTTATTAGGGAGTGGTGAATATTAAACCAGTTAGTATACTAGCAGTAATATATTAACTGGTTTAATATGTAACTTACCTTTAAGGTTTAAGTGTTTAGCTAAGTTAGCCTTATCCTTATACCCTAATATAATAGTAAAGTCTCCATTATTTCTAAAGCTGTTAGTATCTAACATGTACGTAAATGTCTGATTAGGGAGCATCTTATCCTGGATTTTAAGGTACTCCTTTAAGAAGTTTAAAGAGATAAACTTAAACTTATGCTTAACTATCTTATATGTAACGTTTACGTGCCATACAGGTGTTTTTATATGGTATAACGTAAGAGCTAAGATGTTATAGAATCTAATGTAAGGTATAATTATAAACTTGTAAATGAAGCCTTTCTCTTTACTGGCCTTTATTACCCTGTATAAAGGGTAATTCTGTATGTTATTTATATTATATCTTTAAATCACCAGCTTAAACCCCTGCTATATTATAGTGATGTCCTTTAAGACCGAAAAGAATACCGTCTTCTTACTTCCTTTAAGGTTAACATTTATACTAATAAACGTCTGTTTAGCTAATTTCTAGGCTTTTATATTAATAGTATTTATACTAGTAGTTGCCTTACCTTTACCCTTAGCTTTGGCTTTAGCGGCTTTTAAAGGTATAGTTATAGTTGGTGGGGGTAATGCGAATTAAGGTGTGGGGTTATGATTAGTAAGGCGCAGTGTTATGATTAGTAAGGTTAGAGTCTGGTTAATTAATAACTAAGCTCTGGTAAACTAGGTTAATTAAAATAAGTTAGGGGTAAAGATTAAACTAATTAGTTTACGGAAATCAGTATATTAATAAGGGTTATTAATCTATTCTCTGGAAGTTTGTGGTTTTTTTTAGGGGGGGTAGGTGTAATAGTTGTATAAGGTGGGGGTGGGGTATTATTTATACCCTTAGGGCTAGTAAAGTTTACACCTGTGGATTAACTGGTTTAATCACGGCTTAAAGTTTACACTTATAAGTAGATTAACTGGTCTAATTGTTACCTTTAAAAACTGGTGTGCCTTTAAAGCAGATTCTCGCCTTTTAATAGGGTTTGCCGTACTACACGTTTAGTAGGGATCTAATACTCCAGTTTATTTAGTTACTGGTATAATTAACACTTATATCACTACAGGCTAAGGGGTTTATAATGTTATATGTTTAATAGAGGTTTAGTATATCAGTTTATTCAGTTCTAATGTAGTAACTTAATTGGTTATAATAGTTTAAATAGTGTTTTACATGTTTCGTTACAGGTAATGTAGTATCCTAAGTCTAATGTTAACTAGTGATGTTATCTACTTTATTTTATAAAGCGGTTAAGTGCTGTAATATAACGGGTCGGCCTTTACCTATAATGAGATCTGTAATGCTATGCTTTTAGTGGAGATTTAATACGTTCACTTATTTAATTCCAGCGGTGTAATTCGCTTAAATCGTTATAATTAAGTGGTGTTGCTTGGCATGGTGGGTGGTATTACGGGTCTAGTGTTAGCCTATCACATCCCCTAGCTTAATTCAGACCGGAAAAGTGGATATGTCTTAAGGTTGCCATATCTAGCAAATCGACTTAAAGAGGTCTACTATTACTTAAGTTTAGTGAGAAACGTGATAATTAATATGACGGAGCGGTTAGTTATTAGTTTATAAACTTAATTACTAAGTGTTTTACTTTATATTTATATTATTATTTATAACGTGTGAAAGATAAAAGTTCCTTTATAGTGGTGTTTTATAGTACCGTTAGGTTAGGCTATTATTATCGGTCTTTATTATGGTAAGGAAGGCCATTATAATAAGGAGAAACTTTAGGTGATATTAAAGATGAAATATAAGAATATTAGGTATGTTAGCATTATTATTATTTGTAATTTATAATAATAATTTATTTATTAATTATGTCTTATGTTTAACTTAAATCTAAGGTGTTGTTACTACTAGTGTAGCTAGTTATATGAGGGGAGTTATACGTTTATTAAACTAAATGTTAAGTTTATCTATTAATGGTGACTTTATAATAATATCGTACGTTAGCATTTAAGGCGGGAAACTAACCTTAACCACCAGTGTTAGTGTGCCGTGTTATAAGAGTTAGAGGCGAGCCTTACTAAGCACCTAGGTGTAGCTTTTAGTATCTTATAACTATATTATTACGTCTAGTAGTTTTAGTATACTGAGAGTTTTGCCAGCCTGTTACACATCCTCCTCCTCCTCCTCCTCCTCCTCCTCGTCCTTATCGCTACTATCCTGTATAGCTATATTATCTGCTCCCTGATATAGCCCGCTTATACTGTTACTGTTAGGATTAAGGGAGCGGTACGACTTTTATAAGATTTTTTAAAGATTGTTGCTAAGGAATGCTGTATATAGCTCTTATCTTCCGTTATTATAATGGTATATGTTACTAAAAAGGAATTACTTAGTTATATAATTACCCTTCCCCTTTATATAAGAAGGGGGAAATGTAAGGATGGTTAAAGGGAACTATATAACCTGTCTAAACTTAGAGGTCCTTTTATTACTTTTATTAAAGGAGAAGAATAACGTTCCTATTAGGTAGGGTAGGATCTATTAGGTGAGTAAGATAATGTGGTAAAGGTCCTAAAACCACTTATTAGCTATTACTACTTTAAGGAAATAGTTAAGTATGTTAAATATCCTTTATATTACCACCTGGTAATTCTTCACTAACTATACCTTCTGTGCCCTTTAATCCCACCACTTAAAAAGAAAGCGGATAAGCTCCCAGGGGTTAGTAATACCGGCCTTATTATTATAAATAAGGTAGGGATAGCAGGGCTTCTTTAAAGGCGCATTCTTATTAAAAAACCTCTTAAATATAACACTTTAGTAATATATTAGTGGCTTCTGGTTAGGACCCTAATTAGCAGTAGGGACCAGCTCTTTAAAGTTCTCGTTCTAGTGGGTTATCTTATCCTAGATATCCTAGTTAAACTAGCAGAGTATTAAATATGTCAGATACTCTATCTATACAGCCACCGCTGCTTTATTACCCTTAATTTATTTATCCTAATATTACAGCTAGGCTTAAAGTAACTGCACTTAGATATGCTAAACCTTTTTAACTATTTACCATTATTTACGGTACTTAATATAAAGTAACAGGTTACTAATAAGGAGCCTCTAGGTGATTACTCCTGTAAACTATTAAAATGGCCACTGGAATAAACCTTACTGTTACCACTTAAAATTATAGTGGATTATTAAACGATATATCCCCAGCCTTATCTAACGCCTTTCTACTAATTAAAGTATATCTAGGTCAGCTACACCCTTATTAAAAGTAACAATATAATTAATAATAATGTTAGCTGGCGTATCTTCTTCTAACTTATTATAGGATATCCACTCCCTTTAAGTCCACTTATCCTTAAAAAGTAACAGCTCCTTATAGATATTATTATTATTATAATAATAATAAAGGTATTATAAGGTGATAATTATAAGTATTATGTTAGTAAGTGAGAATATAAGGCCTGTTTAGTTAAAGATGTATTTAAATAGGAAGTAGTGGTAGTTAATCTAGGTATAAAGGAAGTTAAATATAGTGGTGGTAAGGATTACGAACCAGGTAAGGGGGTGGTTAGCTGCCGTTAGATTAGGTGTACTAGTGTCGTTATTATTAAAGGTGTCCTAAACCTAATATATCTCCTAAAAGAGGGTTATTATTATATAGTGCTCCTCTTACATGTTATAAAAGCGGCCCTGGCACTCCTATATATTTAAGGCGGCACACGCTTTTAAAAGCAGGTAGCTTTTCTTAAAGGTGGCCTGGTGGATAATAATAGTTTTACCTGCCTGTTAAAGCTACCTGACGTAAAGGGGGTTAATGGTTAGGTTCTTATAAGCGGGTGGCTATAGGGTGTAAACCTTCTACGTGTTAAATAGGGCTTTAAACAGGTTATACCACTATAAGTAAATAAGCCTACTGTTAATCTTTACCCCCTTAGGCACTAAGGTTACCATTATATTACCAGCCTCCTTAATTATAGTTTATAGGTAGAAAGCTATTAACGGCTTAGGTGTACAGGGGTTAGGAGGTCCCTTATCTTCCCTACTATCTCTACTGCCTTAATATCTTTTTAAGCGTTTCCACTACCCCTACCTGCCTTTACCTTTATTATTATTAAACTGTATACTATCTTAGGTTATTATTCACTCCACCTTAACTGCTACCTGGTTAATAGCCCCATTAGCTCCCTCTCTAAAGGACCTAAGTGGGGACGTAAAGGCCTTATAGCGGTAAAGATTAGTAACTTCACCTTCTTTATTTAAGGGTGTGCCTTCCTTTTTACTATCTAGGCTGTTACTGTTCTTATAATCACTACCTTTTAAGTCCTATATAACCTACTCTTTAATCCACTCTTTTTAGGATTTAAGGATTACCTCCAGGTAATAGGTGTGATATAGGTATATCTCTACCACCTTATCTATTATATTATATAATAGGGTAGTTAATATAGTAATAGTCTGCTTCCTTAAATTAACAAACGTCTTATTATTATTTAGGAAGTAGGAGTTAAAGTAAGTCTCCCAGTACTTTAAGAACTAATTAACTATGGGTTTAAACCCTTTACTTATTACTACTACTTTATAATTAACTGATAATATAAACTGAAGTTTAATGTTCTTATAGGTAATGTAAATAATAAAGTCTTTAAAACGGGAAAGACATTTAAGGTTACCCTTAATGTTTACCTGGATATTATCAGTTAGCATTTTAAGGTGTTACCCTTTTAATATAAGCCTTATATACTGTATCTTCCCTGTGCTTTAAGGTATATTATAATCCTTACTGTTACTATTACCCTTTTTAGTAGCTGTACCTTAAGGGTGGGCTGTCCCAGCTTCTCCTAATGTGTATGTGAGATATATTACAGCCTGGCGATTTTATGGGATATATTAGGTAATGTTTACATTATAAATTATTATACCGTTCTTATTAGGTATTAAAATAGCTGTAAGGATGGTGGGAGCTAATATAGTGTTAAATTATAAACTATACTGTTTACCTAATAATAATGTTAATATAAACTTACAGGTTAGATTATTAGTGACAGTGTTAACTTATAGCCTTTTATTAATGGGGCGTTTATATAGCCTGGGAAAGAATATATACACACCTATTACATCCTAGCCTATTATTTACTTAAGGTTATAATATAGGATATAATATAACAGTATAGGGACCTATTCCTTTAACGGTAAGTTTAGTATTATTAAGATAGGGATATTAAAATAAACGTTAATAATAATATTCTTATTATTATACCTGTCTAGGTATTAATAAATCCCCTAACGGATAGTAATAAGTGATGTCTTAAACGTATATATACTGTTAATATTATAAGATATAAGTAACGGGAGGGTAATAATGGTTATAATATTATAGTGTACTGTTATATAAAGGTGTGTTAGCACGTCCTTATCCTTTTAGCTGTTATAACCTTTAAAAGTAACATGGTAGTTAAGACTGGAAGGGTATTTAGTAAGGCCTAATTATCCATTATTAAGCACATTTAATATTAAGCCCCCTTCTACCGCTGTGAATATTATAGTAAGGTTTTAGTTATCTTGCTAGGGTTGCCCCTAGGTTATAGGTGATGGTCTTAGTTGCTGTTATAGCCTGTCAGTTACGTTTATTAACGAGCTGTAATCTAGTAAGACTCTTTCACCTTAGTAGAGTGTTATATGTTTAAAGGAGAGGGGGTTAATAACTACTTTATATGTTTTAGTAATATAGGTAAAAAGCTGTTATAATTACTATGTTAAGAATATGTAAAGCGGCCTCCTATAGGCTAGCTAGGTGTAGGGTGATCCTAGTGGGCTGTTATAAGTTACGTCCTTAACGTTAACCTCCGCCTCTTCACCTTAATTATTATGTAAGGGCAGTTCTTAACGGTCTAGTATTAACCCTGTTACGCTACTTTAAACTTATAATAACTACCTATTACCTTAATTAGATGGCGTACCTTTACCACTAAATAGTAATAGCCTGTTATTACTCCTGGCCTGGCTGACGCTCCTAACCTTATAACCGTTATTACTTTATAGTGTGGAGGGATATAAAAGTGATAAAGACCTTAAGGCGTTACTTTAGGCTTCTAATACCCCCTTACAGTCCTGGCTAGATGGTATACCCTTATCACCTCTAAATGGTAATAGCCTGTTATTACTCCTATTATCCCCTAGTAGGCTGCCACTTCCACTACCTTTATTAGCCTGGTTAATACTCTTAACCCTGCCTTTATTACTGTTTTATAATGTGAGATCATCTGGCAGTAAGGGGGGAGGTTATGGTGTAAATGGGAGTTAATGTTACTAGGTGGTGATGGGAGTAGGTAAGCTGGGTTAAAAGTGGGGTAACTTAGTGCTCGCCTTTATTATTATATTATAGATATTAAAAGTGCTGGCTAATATATGTTGGGTAGGGTGGGACTGTTATAAGGTAGATAATAACGGCCTGTCTGTGTGTTAGTTATTAGTAGCTGGTAAGGTAGGCTGTAAATGTTATAATAAGCTATTACTTTCTTCTGTTTAGTTATAGTTATCTTATATACTGGCCATTATTAGCAGGAGGGTTAATGACTGTAATGTTAATAGGTGTTACTGTTATGGTAGGTTATTAAGTTATAAGCTGTTATAGTTTCCTGTTATTATTAAACGGATGTTATAAGAGCCGATTATTACCGCCTTTAATAATATCTTTTTACTAGTTAGTTTAGGGGTTTTCTTACCATTAAGAATTTCTTTATTTTTTTAACACCCTAGGTCCTTATTATCCCTAACCCTAACTGGTAGCTGTATAGTAAGACTTAATAACAGCTAATTATGTAACATTACTGTAAGTTCTACCTTTACAGTTTTACGCTTTATAACCTATTAGGAGAGGTTTTATAATACGTTTTTAAAGAAAATGTCATTAAAGTGGCTGTTATTTAAAGGCTTTTTAAGTTCTGGGAGGTATATCTCTTTTACCTATATTTCCCTAAAAGGTCCTTAATTACCCCCCTTAATATTAGCTTATTTATGTTAATTATTACTATTAATGACATTTTAAGTTAATTAGTTTATATCTTCTTATACTGTGATTATAATAAATAGTTATTATAGGTAGGTGGCTGGTGCTAGTTATTATATTTAGTTAGAGAGGTTATAATATGGTGGGTATATTACTTAAGAAGCGTACCTGTTATTACATTAGTGTTACTCTCCCTCCCTCCTTTTTATTAATAATAAGCGTTATAAGTGAAAACTTAAACTGGTTATATATAGGTTACTGTAACAGTGGGGACCTAATATAGGGGTAACTGGCCGGGATAGGATCTGGTATTAATACCGTTAATTTAATTATATTAATATTATCTCTCTTAATAAGTATAATAAATAGTTATTAAAAGTAACCTTATAGTAAGTTATTAATAGTAGTTAGACACGGTAGTGGAGTTAGTAGTAGTGTGTGTGGTAGAGGAAGACTGCTATTTATAGTGATACTGGTGGTTAGGTTAATTGTCTGTATTTATATTTATAAGGGGGCTGGTTACTAGTAGTTAATTAATAGTCTTACAGGAACGCCTTTATATTACCTCCTTACCTAATTAGCCACATTATATCGGTTTTACTCTCTTTTAACTACTCTTACTTCCTCCTTAGTGGTGTATAACTTAAGATAAACTATATTATATTATTAAGCTGGCTGTAATAATAGGTGTTAGTTACGTAAATTTATTAATAGAGCAGCCTAGTATATTACTTTTTAATAACAGTAATCTGTTAATATGTAGCTTTTTATGTTTTCTAGAAAACTTTCTTCCCCTTATAATTAATCCAGGGTGATCCTTTAATATTAGCTCTGGATAATAATAGGGTGTTTATTATCTGTGTTTTCATGGTTATGATAATTAATAGTGTTACGTTATTACCTTTTTTAAGATCATCTGATAGGCTGTGGTTATTAAACCAGTTAAAGCAGTCGTTTTAATAAACTAATTAGTTTATTAATAGTGTAAAGCCTTTATTTATATCTTTTTATTTATAACGTGTGTACAGTGTTACTTTAGTAAAGCTCTACTTAATGTTATTAATATGTATATTAAAAGGTGCCTTAAATACTAACATCTGCTTACATTATAAAGTTTTATAACGTAACACTTTTACAATTCCTATGTAAATATATTTAAATTTTAATTAAAGCTTTTTTATATATTATCTATAATGTGTACCAGTTTTAAGGATATTTAAATATAAACGGGAGAAGGAGTTAATTTACATATTAAACCTTTATAATTTATATAATAAAATATATACTTTTTCCCTTTATTATAAACTATATTACCACCTTTTTTCAGATCTCTTAAAAAATTAAATAAAGTGATTAAAGAGGACCAAGGTATTCTTCTATATAAAATATGCAACCTTTAGCCTAATTGTTAAAATGTAATTATTAAAGAATTGTGAATATAATAATAATTTAGGTAAACTTAAGGTTTAACTACCTGTTACGTTACAGATAATTACCCACTTATAAAACGGTTTACATCGTTAGAATCCTTTTACTCCTACCTCTTTATTAATATAAGACTTACTTTAATAAGATATATATTATATAAAGGATGTTATAGTTTCTTTATATATTTAATAAGGGTAATAGGGTTCTTTAATCTTAATAGGTGCGGCTTAAAGAGTCACATGCGTAACCTTATATTAATAAGTCTCTACTAGATCTTACACATATAATAAGGACTAACGTAACAACCTTAATAATAAGGTCTAGATAGTTAAAAACCTAGGAGTTATTAGAAAAAGAAGAGTTTAGGTAAAAGACGGTAATAAAAAGCTTTAAGAACTTTATAAATCTTACTTAAGGGAGTCTAATCAGTTCTTAACCCACAACATCTAGGGCACGTTTATTAAAGGCTAGCAGTTACTTAATACAGGAATTCTGATTTAAATATATAATAATAAAAAATGGCCCTAATACGTCTGCCAGGTAATATATAAGGGCCTTAATAAGGTTAAGCCTTTAGTATTCCTAGGGATTAAAGTAAGAGGATTTAGTGTATATTAAACAGACCCACTAAACTTCCAGATTATACTGTAAAAGTATCTGACTTAAAATAAATAAATCTAAAAGATATAATAATGTGCATTAAATAGACCTAGACCCACTGGACTTCCAGATTATACTGTAAAAGCATCTAACTTAGAATAAATAAATCTGAGAGATGTGATAGTGTATATTAAACAGACTTATTAGATTTCCAGATTATACTGTAAAAACATCTAACTTAAAATGAATAAATCTAAAAGATGCGATAACGTTCACTAAACAGACCTACTAGACTTCCAGATTATACTGTAAAAGCATCTAACTTAGAATAAATAAATCTAAGAGATGTGATAGCGTGCGTGTTAAAGGGTATTAAAGTGTTAAACTCAAATAATACACTACCTGGTAACTTAAGATACTTAAGGCTCGGTATACTAAAAGCAGTATAAAGGCTATTATAAGGCTACCTTTTAAAGGTCCTTTCTAACAGGTGATATTACACCTTCCTATATTATGAAAAGACCTTTTTCCATTAGGAAAAGGTCTTCTTATATTATAAAAAGGCCTTTTTCCGTTAGGAAAAGGCCTTCTTACATTATAAAAAGACCTTTTTCCGTTAGGAAAAGGCCTTCTTACACTATGAAAAGACCTTTTTCCATTAGGAAAAGGCCTTCTTATATTATAAAAAGACCTTTTTCCGTTAGGAAAAGGCCTTCTTACATTATAAAAAGGCCTTATTACATTAAGAAATAACCTTCTATTACAACCTACACCTATCACAGGCCTTAAAAGGACTGGCATAAGTTAAGATAGAACGTATAACAGGACGTTAAAGACTAAGTGGGTGTTCCGAAGACAGCTTATTAAGCTAACACTCTTAAATGGGGGTTTAATATCACTATAAGTCGTTATCACTATAATAAACAAAGGTGAGTTTAAACAGTAAAACATAAATAAATAATTAAATACTAGCAAGAGGAACTAGGAGTCCTTTACGGCCATCTTAGGCATGATGATGTCTATTTATACTAGTTAACTAAAAGGTACTCTGTACCTTACTTAATAAGGTTCTGCTTAACAAGGGACTAAGCACCCTATTATTAAACACCTCTTACTTAATAACCCTGTAAATATTTAATAGGTAAGCAGGTTTATTAAAATTAAGTAGTAACTAATTAGTTATAAGGGCTTTAAGTCTTTACACCCCTAGCTTAGTACGTAGCATCATGTGTGCTACCTCCCTACATTGTTCTTTCTACAGGGGTTTTATTAGGCGGTGCCGGCTTAAATAACGGCCTATAAGGTCATCTAACCTTCCTATATTAGGAAAACACCTTCTTACATATATAAATTAGCCATCCTATTATAATCTTTATATATATTATTATTAAAATAATCCCATCTTTTATTAAAAGTTTTAATAAGTTAAATCTTAATATTTTATAATCTATATTAATTACCTTTACGGCTTTTAAGTTATTTATAACTTAACTGGAGAAGAAGACCTTTTAAGATTAATATCTACTTTATGTGAAACGTTAGGAATCTTAAAATCTGCACTTACCTTTTATTTAACTAATATATTAGTTTAACTTATATTCAAAGACTCTTTTTCCTTTAAATGCCCTATAGTAAACCAGCTGGTTTAAAGTGCTGTAGTTTATTAACCCTTACCTTTTAAAGTATTAGATTATAAAAGGTAATTCTATATATATTATAATAATAATTATAATTATTAATAATAGTAATAATGTTTTATAAAAGTGGTGTATTATAGTGGTTATATACTAATGTTAATAGTAGTTATATATGTTAGTATTAGTTATAATAGGGTTAGAATATATATACTTAAAGGTATATTTAGTTTTTATATAGGTGGGGAATCTGTAGCTGTTAGCCAGTGTACTGTAGCAGTGGTAGTGGCTAATAAGCTAGTGGAACGTGTATACACTAAGCTGCGTTTAGTTTTTACTTAGGTAGGGAGTTTATAGCTTTTAACCAGTATACTGTGGTAATAGTGGTGGCTAGTAGGCTGGTGGAACGTGCATGCACTAAGCTACATTTAGTTTTTACTTAAGTAAGGAGTCTGTGGCTTTTAGCCAGTGTATTATAGCAGTGGTGGTGGCTAATGGGCTGGTAAAACGTGCATACACTAGGCTTCGTTTAGTTATTATTTAAATAGGGAGTCTGTGGCTTTTAACCAGTACATTATGGCAGTGGTGGTAGCTAGTGGGCTGGTGGAACGTGCATACACTAGGCTTCGTTTAGTTATTGCTTAGGTGGGGAGTTTGTGGCTGTTAGCCAGTGCACTATAGTAGTGGTGGTGGCTAGTAGGCTGGTAGAACGTGTATATACTAGGCTGCGTTTAGTTATTACTTAAGTGGAGAATCTGTCTGTTTTAAGTTATTACTTAAGTGGAGTATATGTGGGGTCCTAGTATGTACGTGAGTTAAACTGCTTTAAGTTATTACTTAGGTGGAGTTATTACTGTTTTAGGTTATTACTTAGGTAGGGTTCTAAAGTGGGGCGTTTTAAGTGAAAAAATGAAAAACTTACACTTTTTAAGAATATTTAACTAATTAACTAAAATAGTTAGCGTAAAACGGATTTAAGTTCTGTATTACAAATTAGTGAAATATTGTAATGTGTAAAATCTATATAATTTTATTTTTAAATAAGCCTAACCCTAAGGCAGAAAGCATAGAGAGATTTATAGCTTTACCTTCTTTTTTTAACATTATTTAACAATCCTGTTAATATCTTAATAACCTTATATACAGTACTGTAAAAAAAATCTATAATAAATCTTAACTTATATAAAAATAATATTCCTTATTATATAATTAAGAAATGTTAATTTAAAAAGGAAGCTGTAATAAGAAGGTAATTAGCTATATTAGCCTTAAATATTAATCTTAGGTTTACTTATTCTATATGGCAAGTAAGCTATTGTGAGAAGGTAACTAACTACACTAACTACTACCTGCACCGTACGATTAATAAAGGTTAACTTATATGTAAATAAGAATAAAAAGTATTACTACTTACACTGTACGATTAATAAAGGCTAACCTATATATAAATAAAAATAAAAAGTACCACTTATAATTTAAATTAATTAATATAAACCTATATATAAATAAAAATAAAGAGTATTACTGTTTATGCTATATAATTAATAAAGGTGGTGAGAAGGTAACTAACTACGTAGGTTTTAGTTTTACCTATTCTGTACGGCGTGAAAAGGAAGCCGTAGTGAGAAGGTAACTAGCTATACTAATTATTACCTGTACCGTACGATTAATAAATATAAACCCTATATAGTAAGCTGTAGTAAGAAGGCAACTAGTTATATTAGTGTTAGTTTTACTTATTACGTATAGTAAGCTATAATGAGAAGGTAACTAGCCTTAATTTTAATTTTACCTATTTTAAATAGTAAGCTGTAATAAAAAGGCAGCTGACCTTAATTTTAGTTTTACCTGTTTTAAACAGTAAACTGTAGTAAGAAGGTAGCTAGTTATAGTCTTAGTTTTACCTGTTTTATATAGTAAGTTGTAATAAGAAGGTAGCTAGTTATAGTTTTAGTTTTACTTATTTTAAATAGTAAGTTATAATAAGATGGTAACTAGCCCTGGTTTTAGTTTTACCTATTTTAAACAGTAAGCTGTAGTGAGAAGGTAATTAGTAACTAGCTTTAATCTTAATTTTACCTATTTTATATAATAAGTTATAATAGGAAGGTAACCAGCCTTAGTTTTAGTTTTACCTGTTTTAAACAGTAAGTTATAATGAGAAGGCAGCCAGCCCTAGTCTTAGTTTTGCCTGTTCCGTACGGCAAGCTGTGGTGAGAAGGCAGCCAGCTATAGTTTTAGTTTTACCTGTTCTGTACGGTAAGCCTGTTCTGTACGGCAAATTATAATAAGAAGGCAGCTAGCTATAGTTATAGTTTTACCTATTTTGTATAGTAAGCCTGTTTTATATAATAAGCCTGTTCTGTATAGTAAGCCTGTTCTGTACAGCAAGTTATAGTAAGAAGGTAGCTAGTTATAGTTTTAGTTTTACCTGTTCTGTATAGCAAGCCTGTTCTATATAGCAAGCTATAGTGAGAAGGCAGCTAGCTATAGTCTTAGTTTTACCTATTCCGTACAGCAAGCCTGTTCCGTACAGTAAGCTGTAGTGGGAAGGCAACCAGCCTTAATTTTAGTTTTACCTGTTCCGTATAGCAAGCTGTAGTAAGAAGGCAGCTAGCCTTAGTTTTAATTTTACCTGTTTTAAACGGCAAGCTTATTCTGTACAGTAAGCCTGTTCCGTACGGCAAGCTATAATAAGAAAGCAGCTAGCTATAGTTTTAGTTTTACCTATTCTGTATAGAAAGCTATAGTAAGAAGGTAGCCAGCCTTAGTCTTAGTTTTACCTATTCTGTATAAAAAGCTATAGTGAGAAAGCAGTTAGCCTTAGTCTTGGTTTTACCTATTCTAAACAGCAAGCTATAGTAAGAAGGCAGCTAGTTATAGTCTTAGTTTTACCTATTTTAAATAGTAAGCTTATTCTGTACAGTAAGTTATAATGAGAAGGCAGCTAGCCTTAATCTTAGTTTTACCTGTTTTAAACGGTAAGCCTATTCTGTACAGTAAGCTGTAGTGGGAAGGCAACCAGCCTTAATTTTAATTTTACTTATTCTATACGGCAAGCCTATTCCGTACAGCAAGCCGTAATGAGAAGGCAACTAGTTATAATTTTAGTTTTACCTATTCTATACGGCAAGCCTGTTCTGTACAGTAAGCTGTAATGGGAAGGCAACCAGCCTTAGTTTTAGTTTTACCTATTCCGTATAGCAAGCTGTAGTGAGAAGGTAGCCAGCCTTAGTTTTAGTTTTACCTGTTCCGAATAGCAAGCTATAGTAAGAAGGCAGCTAGTTATGGTCTTGGTTTTGCCTGTTCTGTACGGCAAGCTATAATAAGAAGGCAGCTAGCTTTAGTCTTAGTTTTACCTGTTCTGTACAGCAAGCTATAGTGAGAAGGTAGCCAGCCTTAGTCTTAGTTTTTCCTGTTCTGTACGGTAAGCTGTAGTGAGAAAGTAACTAGCTATACTGGTCTTAGTTTTACCTGTTCCGTACGGTGTGTGATAGTTATTAGAAAGTACAGGCTAGGCTCTTATATAATAAGATTTATAAGATAAGAAAGGTATATAGAATAAGCTAACTGGGCAATTACAGAGTACAGGCTAAGCTCTTATATAATAAGATTTAGTAAAGTGATAAGGGTATGCAGAATAAACCGACTTAGCAGTTACAGGGAGGGCACTGACTAGTTTCTATAGACGACCCTGGGGGAAAGTTATGTATAAGCCCACCTTAATAAGAAACTAAAGGTAAAAATGAACACTTGATAAAAAGCGATTAAAGTGTTATATGATGTTAAAAGGACGTAAGGTAGTATGCGATAAGGTTAGGAATTAAATAAAACTAGTTGCATGAAATTTGACTGGGAAAAACGTAACGGACTCTTGTTTAGAAAAATCGTAACGGACTTTACCCTTTGCGTACGACGGTGGCCTAAGCTCCTACACCACCAGAGTAACGGACTCTTATAGAGTCTGTTGGGGAATAGAGGATAGGAATCTTAGAATCTGCACTTACCTTTTATTTAACTAATATATTAGTTTAGCTTGTATTTAAAGACTCTTTTTCCTTTAAATGCCCTATAGTAAACCAGCTAGTTTAAAGTGCTGTAGTTTATTAACCCTTACCTTTTAAAGTATTATATTGTAAAAGGTAGTTTTATATATATTATAATAATAATTATAGTTATTAGTAGTAATAATAATGTTTTATAAAAGTGGTGTACTATAATGGTTATATACTGATGTTAATAGTAGTTATATATGTTAGTATTAGTTATAATGGGGTTGGAATATGCATACCTAAAGCTGTATTTGGTTTTTATGTAGGTGGGGAATCTATAGCTGTTAGCCAGTGCATTATAGCAGTGGTAGTGGCTAATAAGCTAGTGGAACGTATATATATTAAGCTGTGTTTAGTTTTTACTTAGGTGGGGAGTCTGTGGTTTTTAACCAGTGCACTGTGGTAGTGGTGGTGGCTAGTGGGCTAGTGGAACGTGTATGCACTGGGCTGTATTTGGTTTTTACTTAAGTGGGGAGTTTGTGGTTTTTGGCCAGTGCACTGTGGTAATGGTGGTGGCTAGTGGGCTGGTAGAACGTGTATGTATTAGGCTGTATTTGGTTTTTGTTTAAGTAGGGAGTCTGTGGCTGTTAGCTAGTACACTGTAACAGTGGTGGTGGCTAATGGGCTAGTGGAACGTGTATATATTAGGCTTTATTTAGTTATTACTTAGGTGGGGAGTTTATGGTTGTTAGCCAGTGTACTGTGGTAGTGGTGGTGGCTAGTGGGCTGGTGGACTGTGCATGCATTAGGCTGCGTTTGGTTATTACTTAAGTGGAGAATTTGTCTGTTTTAAGTTATTACTTAAGTGGAGTATATGTGGGGTCCTGGTATGTGCGTGAGTTAAACTGCTTTGAGTTATTGCTTAGGTGGAGTTATTGCTGTTTTAGGTTATTGCTTAGGTAGGGTTTTAAAGTGGGGCGTTTTAAGTGAAAGAAATGAAAAACTTGCACTTTTAAAGAATATTTAACTAATTAACTAAAATAGTTAGTGTAAAACGGATTTCAGTTCTGTATTACAAATTAGTGACATATTATAATGTGTAAATTCTATATAATTTTATCTTTAAATGGGCCTAACCCTAAGGCAGAAAGCATAGAGAGAATCTGGCATCCTTAATATAATATAATATCCTCCTTACTTAAGTTAATAAAGATAAGTGTTAATTAACTTATTATTAATAATTATACTAATAATAATATTAAAGCTTTTAATATACTTTATTCCCCGGTGATTTAATTCCCCAGTAGTAATATAATTATAACCATTAAGGTAAAGGACATCTTTACGTTTATTCTCCTGCTGTGATATTCCGACAATATAATTAGTGCCTATTACCCTTATAAACTGAAGTGCAAGGTGACCCAATCCTCCAATTCCCACCACCCTAATCCTTTATCCTTTTAAACACTACTTTATAAAACTAATGCCATCACCGGTACAGTTTACCAGTGTTAAGTATATAATAACTCCCACACATATTATTAATATAGTATACTTAAACTAAAGTGTATCTGGGATTTTAAATATAAAGTGTAACAGGCACTGCTAGTATTAGGCGAAACCACCTATCGTTATTACCCCCTTAACTACAACTAAATAAAAGACGTAAAAAGTGGTTAATATATACAGGTAATAGTTCTCCTTTCCTCTAGTGTATTTTACATAGTCGTTCCTATAGTGGATAATAAAGGGTAGTAAACGGTTTAGGTAGTTATTTAATTAAATGTTAACTTTAACGTAATTATTAACTTTAATAACTTAGACGTCTAACTTAATACGTTTAATAATCCTAATAATCTTATAGCTAATAACAGCTAAGTACTTTATTAAACCCTAATTAGAACATAAAACATAAAGGTTTAAGTTATAACATCCATAATATGTAATCTATATATCGATATCAGTATCTTCTTATAATTTAGGCTTAAAAGATCCCCATTTTATATACCCTTCTGTAACGGTGGGATTATAAGTTAACTAGCCTTAAAAGTTATTACTATCTATCCCGTAACTCATTTTCACACTATTATAATTTTATAATAGTAATTAGGGCTAAAAGAGGAATTAAAGAATTAAAACGACACTTATCTACTCCTTTTTATATTACAGCTTCAGCACGGCTATTAGTTAGGTTAAGGCCTTAACTCTTAGTCGATCATCTACCGTTTATAAATAGGAGTGACAAGTTACAGATTAAAATATATAACGAGAGAGTAAAAGGGAGGTAAATGTTTATATATTCTTAAATAGTTATAAACTGACATATTTATATTAAAATAATCTGGTTTAATTATATAATGCCCTAAGTGTGCTAACTTCCCTTAAAGGTATGACATATAATAGAAAACTAAAAAACTAAGGCTGTTATAAATCGTTAAAGTCCTATTTTCTCCCCTTTTAATTAATTCTTCCCTATTCCACAAAGTTTAAAACTATATCCAGACCTAAGATTAGTTAAAATACCTTAAGTCCTTTACATCTTAATAAACTTCCTGTTAAATTCTATTATAATAAAACTTAAGATAGGTATCGCCTCTATCACAGGGAAGCTAATAATAACGGAAACACTTAACGCGGCTTCTAAGCGTCACGCACTGGCCTAATATAACTTGAAAATGGAAATGCCAGTCTGTATCCACGCGCCATTAAAAGGATTAGGGCCGCCACCCACGGTGGGCAGATAAGTTCAGGCTCCAAATAAACTCTAGGATATTAGGAATCTTCTAGATAACAGGACTCTTACGTGGAACTAAGTGTTTATAAGATTTAACGCCAGAGAACATCGGTACTTATAATTACAAGGCTATTATACCATATTTAGTTTAATTAAGCTATAACCTTACCTTAGGAATATATTAGTTTTAAAATTAAGTTATTCTTTTTTTATTTAAATAAATAGGTTTTAAAGTAGTGATATAAGATAACGTTAAATTAAATAACCTAGTTTATTCAGTTTATTAAATTCTAAGCATTAAGTAATAATTAAAAGCCGTAATAAACGCTAATTACCAGCTTAATTAAGGGTTAATATTCTAATAATATTTCCACATATGTGAAATTAATAACTCTAACTTACACCTAGGCCTAATCTATCTATCCCTGTAAAAAAATCAACTTAGTTACCTTCCCACAGCTTTACTCTAATTAAGTGCAGGTGTTTAAGTTATTAATATTGACAGATTAGTGACATCATTTTATACCTAAAGATATAAAGGTTACGGAGATTTAAAAACTTAAGATATAGCTATGTAAGTTCCTAGGCCTCTAAGTATAATAGCCCCCCTAAATAACAGTCCAGACGCTCCAGCTTTATAAAGGCCTAAAAGAAGGAACGTATATTCTTATTATTAATGGGAGTATCCCTTTTTAAAAACTTAATCCTTAATTTGTAAACATTATCCAAATCTGGTACTGTACCCACTGTAAATCTTCTATTAATTATAATAGTAGTAATAAATGGGAATTTGTTAATAAGTTAAAGCACCAGATAAACACTTTCTGTTAATTCCTTACTTTAATAGGGAGTCTTTAGGGATTTTAATACAAACCTATCCACATATGTATAGCGTAGGTTATAACTAATTTAAAGTGGTGTAATTATTAGATTATTAAAGGTGTAATTAAAGTTAACTTTTTAAAGTTAAGGGAGTGTATTTAAAAGACTTATTATAGTAAATTAACTCTAACGCTCTTCCCTTAAAATATTAATTCTAGACTTATCCTGTAATAATAACCTACTTAATATTAATAAGTCTTTTTATAAGGTGTAGTAAATTATTATCTCCTTATTAAAGATAGAGTTCCTAAACGTAGCTAACAGTCTCTCCACATTAACTAACGTATTAAGAATAATAATGTAATAAGTGATAAATGGGTATCCCACTATTATTAATCTTTTACTTACATATCTGTAAGAACATATTATAGGTAAAGGGAGCTTAAAGAAAATATAAAAGATAATCTTACTTAAAAGGCGGTCCACTTTACAGACAGATATTATAAGTGTTTCTACTTCCTTCTTTAACTGGATTTAGGGGAGTGTAAAAGCTGGGAAAATAAAGTTTAAGGATGTTAAGAAAGAGTAAGATCTTTATATTTTATTTAAAACTGGAAATAACGTGCTTATTACAGATCTAGTTCTTTAAGGCTTACTAAATATACATAACGTTACTTAGCTTACTGATATAGTGTAATAATTATAACATACCACTTACACGTTTATAAAGTCTAATGGATAATTATTATTAGATCTATTTACACACTTATTATTAACGCTAACTGTTTTACTAAATTAAAGCACACCTTAACATGTAATGCTGATAACTTAGGGGGATTTCTCTCTTTCACTTTAACAGTTAATATTAACCATTTATCTTAAACTATTAGCAGATTATTAAGTATAAATAATAAAACGGCTATTAATAATAACTTTCCCAAACTAAGCTGTCCTTTACTTTATATCACTTAGCGATATATTAAAGATATACACAGTTGGCTAGAGATCACTAAACTAAGCGGAGGAGGATATAAAACCGTATAACTTAACGTAAATATTATAAGTAACCCTTTAAGTGCTATTTTAATCTCTTATAATAAACTATCCACAGGTGATAAGTTTAAGTAATAGATTTAAATATTAAAAAGACAGGTAAGCGCTTTTAAATAACAGAAGTAAGAAAGCATTCCAAGTCACTAAAAACCTAATTACCTTATGTTAATAATGTATTATTAAGTACTTTTAAAACCTTATTAAAAACCTAGGATAAGGAAAAGGGTTTACCACACTAACGTAAAATTTACTAATCTCTAGAAAAAGGCTTACACTTAAATGATATAACCCTTTAACCCCTTTCACTAGTATCCTTAATGTGCAAGGCTACTGATTTGCTAAATGGTATTTAAAGTTATACTGATAACGTTACTGTGATTTTTAAGGTATATAGCTTTAAATTAGGTAAAATGCGCCTACTGACGAGGAATAATTCCAGTAAGATCCCATCCTCCCATTTCAAATGGCGTAAACATATCACTACGATAAAGAGCTAACAGTAGCCTGTGAAAGCAGTAACTTCACACCCTACTTATCATAGGATCTGTAGAACACAGGGTGAAGTAGTGGAACAACGTAGGGAGACTTTAAAACTTATTATAACCTGTTAATTAATAGGTTTACATAGGATATAGGTGTTAAGGTCCTAACTAATATTACTTTATATACAAACCCTTTAAATCTTTAAGCTATTAGTGGACGTATTTAAATATAAAATAGTTAGTTAGAAATATTAAATGTACTATAACTACCTTAATAAAAAAGCATATTACTTTTAGCTAGGCCGTTAATATACTGTTAACACTTTAATTATAATTAAAATGTAAGGAGGCTGTCTTAAGTATAGTAAGTAACGTCTTTATATACGGTAGACTTACTGTAATTGCTATATATAGCCCTAGACCTGTCACAGCGAACATTACACATTCTTAGCAAGCTTAAAAACCTCTAGCCCTATAACCCGCACCCATTACTATCACTAACATTGTCGCTATAATCTATATTAACTAAAGGTGATGTGATTATTATTACTAACTAACCATTAAAGGTCAGGCTTAGGGGCGTAAGGCAGGGCCACGCGGGCTTTATATAATAAAGGTAGTATTAAGCATCATCTACACGCTGCTAGTCAGGTCTGATATCTAGCATTCACCACCACCTATTATAATAGGAATGTGTAAAGTTAAAAGGAATATAATCGGTAGTGAAAGATATAGTAAACGTAATACCTATATCTAAGAACACCCTTAAAGGTTCTATTATTACCCACACACTGTTGTTAATAGTGATATTAAATATAGCTTTACAGAACAGAGTTACAGAGAGGAGATATAGGTAGAGGACGTAATATAAATTAAAGGACACGCTTAAGGCTTAGTTAGTAATATAGTAGTAGTTAATTAATAATGTTTATCACAGAAATGGTTAATTTACATCGTTTTCAGTTTATAAAATAGTACGTTTAACTAAACTTAAGGGGTTATATATAGTTCCAGGCCGTTAGATCTTTAAATAGGAGATAAAATTATAAGGGTTAAGGTTATTTATAATACACTATATATAGAGACACTACCCCCACACCCCATAACAGTCTTAATTAAAAAGTAAGAAAGAAGGGCTAGAACGTATAACTTATAAGTGTAGATAATAAAAGTAAATCCGTTCCTAAAAAAACAAAAAACGCTATACCTAATATAACCTGTAAGGTCATTATATTATAACCTACACCTGGTACAGACCTAAGGGACTGATCAGGTTAAGATAAAATGTATAACAGGACGTTAATAAGTTAATAGGCGTTTTAAAAACGGCTTATTAAGCTAGCACTCCTAAACGGGGATATAATGTTACTATAAGTTACTGTCACTATAATGCATAAAGGTAAGTTTAAATAGTAAGACATATATTAGGTTTTTACAACCCTAACCCGGCCAGTATGGTTAGAACAGTGTGGCTGGATCCACGCAGCCGCTCCGCGGCTGCATCCGTGGATCTGCACAGCTAAGAACGCCAGACTCCACTGCCAACCTCGTATTCAGTCAGCCAACCTCGCTTCGCAGAAGCGAGTGTGGCTAATGCACTCCGTGCACTGGCCACCCTCACAGCTATAATAACACGGCTTCCACTCTCGAAGATAGAAAGAATTAATTACTTTTAACACACTCTACTTTCCAATGCCTTAACCCTTTTTGCATTTCAATAATATAAATAAATAACGTAATACTAATATAAGGGACCAGAGTCCCTTACAGTTATTATAGTTATAATAGTAGCTATTTATACTAACTATCTAAGAGCACCTTATACCTTACTTAAAGGCTTATACTTAGTTAAAGACTGAGTATTCCTTTATAAAGTAACACTTACCCAGTGTAGTGTTTAGTGCTCAGTTCCAAAGCACTCCTACTAAGATTAAGCATCCTCTTATTAGCTGTAGGGTTATGCCTATTAGCCCAGTGCGTACGGCGAGTGTACTATTAGTCCTACAGGGGCTTTATCAGGCCGCACCAGCCCCTAATAACGGTTTAGAGTTATTATATATTAACGTGTTTTAAGCAGTCGGTTACACACAGCTGTGTTTAAGTGCATATATATGTAGCCGCATATGTGTAAAGGGTAACTCCTTAACACCTTTATAACTTGTAATTATTACTACAGTTATACTACTATACATAATCTAATATGCCGTGTTCTGATAAAAACCCAAGCAAATATATAAGATTAATAAGAAGCATTATAAGGAAATCGTAATTCCATTTCTAATAAAAGGCTTAAAAGGACTATAAAGGTAACAGTAAGACAGCATACATGTGTTTACTTAGGTTTATCACCCAGCTATCCTCTTCCTAGACCTTAAAGGAGGACCCTTTCAGTTTAATCCTTTTAGCAACTTATAACTTAACATCTAGTATTAGTTATAGCTAAGTACGGCTATATTACAGCTGTGGAAATTTGCTGTATTAAAAGAACATTTACAGTGTTATTAAGGATATAAAGAGGTAATTTTAAAAAGGCAGTCTTACACTATAACCGAATAACTACACCCTGTTTGTTATTATAAGGAAATATACGCGTCCGGATTCTTCCCACTTACAGATAATAATATATAATAAATAGTTAGTTTATATAAATTTTCTACAACAGTGTTAAAGTTTAATAAGTTACCTCCTATATATAAAATCATCACTTCGTAACTTTATAATAACCTGCCTGTTTTCTCTTAATAGGTGTTAGGTAAATAGGGAAAGTAACACTAGCATTACACGTTATAAGTATAGGGAGGAGTGGAATTAATGGCTTAGACTTACTATAGAGGTAAGCGGTAAGGTTAGGGAGTTAACGTTACAGAGGATAATGGGGTAAAGGTAACCCTGTCTTATTATAAGCAAGGGAGCTAACATAAGGTAAGTAAACCCTAAATCTTATAATCTTAAGTGAAGTTAACAGCTTATTTATTTATCCCAGCTTATTACTAACGCTTACATATACTTATAAATCTAAAGTTATCTTTAAACCAGGGATATAAAGAGACTAAGACATAAATAGTTAAACCTTATCCCGACAGCTTAAAACGTTATATTTACAGGAATCTATTCTCTTACTTATCACCCATATATAAACTCTGTACCTGGTTAATATAAACAGGCTACTGGCAGATAATCACCTTAATTAACAATATGTAAGGAGTAACTTACAGTTTAATTAAAAATATATAAAATCCCTAGGTTAAAATCTCTAACTATATATTTAAACTGTATACTTATTTATCTCTCCTCTTTTACTTTAACCTATACCTTATTCTCTCAGCTTTTAAAATTTTTTACCGATATTTTAATAATTAAGCACAGTGCTGCCTATAATGAAAACCCACATTAATATTAATAGTATTAGTAGTGTAGAACCCTTAAAGATCGAAGATTAGATTATAATCTCTAACTTAAGAGAATATAAAAGAGTATAAAACTGTATTACCTAATGAAAATACCGTTTATGTTAAGTCTGTAATAGAATGTAGGAATATAAAAGCTAACATTATTATATAGGAGAGAAGGAGAAAAAGAGGAAGATAGCTTAAAGCTTAATATATAGCTCCTGTAATTATAAATTAGTAAAAAAGATTACTTTAAGCCCCTAAATACCTACTTATAGACAGTTATTAACACTATATTCCGTCTTAATAGATAAAGTGCCCTTAATACTATATAGAATCGTGTAACCTACAGTTATACATTTCCCCACACCGTATTAGGAAACTAAAGGTAATTAACATGATTTTCCAAGCATACAGTATAATAATGTTTCACTTCCAGTTACCAGTGATCCACTCTCCTATAATATACGTTATATAAGTGTAATATAGTAAAGATAGTAATAATTTCACTAATTATAAGACTAATGGATTTATAAGGATTAAGAGGTTTAAGTCTCAGGAGTTAATATAGGTAATATTAGTATTAAATAAGAAGCTAAACAGGGAGAATAGCCATAGGACACCCAGTTTACCACACAGGAGCCCTATTAAGGAAATCATAACGTATATCCTAAGTTATTATAATTCTTACATCACCCTAATATCTTTATATTAACTTGCTTTATATTTGCCTTAAAAACTTATTTAAGGATAATTACTAGTAATAAACGGAGTTAATACTTATACTCTGTGTGGTTTACGAAATATAATATTATTATAACTATAATTATACAGCCGTTATAAGGGCAATTAAACAGCATATATATTCTTTAAAAATGTTACGTAAGGAGCTGCCTTACCAGGCTGTCAATCCGCTATAACTTATTACGCTGGCTCTTACCCACTTTATCATCCACCTATCTGTAGAAAGGACAAAAAGTAATTTAAAGAATAATCAGTATAATTTACACAGCCCTTTTTATATCTTCACCCCTAATAAACTTTACTATATTATAGCACCTTTAACTATAGCACGGACTCTCACATTATATGTAAAGCAGAGTAATCACCTTTATTAACTTAATTTACACTAGGTACAGCTTCTCCCTATCTACCATGTCTACAGCTTAAGAGAATAAGTGTATCACACAAGCCCTCTTTAAGAGGTTGTAACTTATCACAGATAGTTTAATTATTGTAAATAGCTTAATTTTATTTAACTATTAGTTCACTTTATTAACATGTATTAAATTATAGAAATTGTAAATGGACTTTTAAAATCGTTTACCTTATAACTTTTTCCTTAAGTAATCCACATTCTTCTTATAACAGTTATATTAAGTTACTAGCTCTGTTCCTTTAACTGTAACGTGGGTATAGTAACTTATAAACTTTATTTAATTTAAAACCTTAATCCTCTTATAGTGCCATCTTAACAGTTTAAGATATTAAGTTACTTTATATCTTTATTCGTCCGTTAGGGTTATTAATGCGTTACTATAATGGAGAAGGTAACCAGTAATATAAATAATGTTATACTGTAGAGTACTTTTAAAACAGATTAATTAACAGTTTACATTATTAAAATTTAACATATAATACTGTATATATACATTAAAATCTCCCTATTAATACCTTATAATCTTATTTTATTCTTTAAAAGTAAAAGCTTCTATTAAATTCATCTTATAAGCATTTACTTATTTTTAAACACAGTAAATATTACTATTAAGCCTTTTACTTAATCTACATCTAAGATTATACCATTTAAGTAACTTAGCTAATCTAATAGACTAGCTAAGACAGATAAGGTAGCGCCTTTCCTTTAAATAAAAAGTAATTTTATTAAAAGTTACCTAGACGCTAATAAAGGAAAACTTAATATTATGGAAGATAGGCTAAATCCGCCACTCTTCTTTCTAACGTAACCGTAGCCGATTAGAATTCACTAGTACTGTGAGTATATAAATCTCCTCAGGGCCGTAGAACGTATTTTTAAAAACATTATTAGCAAACGTAAGTGCTATAATAAGTATAAAAGGGTTATAAATAAGTATGTCATCTTCTTAAAACGTAAATTCCTTTAGGTTTACTATCCCCCCTGACCTTTTAACGTATTTTAAATTAACTTTAAGTATAACACGTGGCTAGTGTTCTTTAAAAAATGGTAGGAAAAGTTAAAATTCTATATCCTTATAAAGTAAACAGTTAATAAGGGCACCTAGGTGTGTAGCTGTAGCTCTTGTAAGGATAAGGTTTACTGCTATCTGTACCTATAGGCACGTATAAGGAAATATCTCCTTGTCCTATATTTAGAGATAATTTAAAAGTAAGGCTAGGTTTTTAATAAAGATGTTAGATTTTATTTTCTTTAAAGTATTAAGGTTATAACTTAAGGTAAGGTAGGTGTTAATCTATTATTATATAAGTTATTAATCTATACGGCAGATATAGTTTAGTAAATGTACTTACATTACAGATATTACACAGGATATCTTCTTTTATCCTAACTCTAATCCTCTCTAAGTACACTATACTAAGGATCTTCTAATACATGATTATACTTAATATTTTTTTAATTTTAAAGTTTTTTAATCTCTAAATTAAATAAACTTTAAATAACAGGGCGTTATATCTACCTAATACTTTATCTGGTTTAAGCTTCTTAAGTTTACAAAACCTAAGTAAGGTGTTAGTATAAAAAGTGCACCTAGGTGGAGTATCTTATATTATCCACTTTTACTCCTCCTCTTTAATTATCTTTTTAGTATTCTTATTATAATTAGCTTTAATAAGCCCCTTTACTTAGAGTCTGTTTAATAAGGTATTATAAAATTTAACATCCTTACTATTAAAGTTAAAGTTAACCTTAAACTTAAGATCACTAGTATTAGTATCGTGGTTATCAGATTCCTCGTCTAACTAAAAGCTATAACTGAAACTAAAGTCTATATCTTAAGAAAAACGCTAAACAAGCCTAACTTTTCGCTCTATTCACCTTTATCCTCTCTACATATTACCCATCCCTCCTTTAAATATCTTAAGAATAATATCCCTTAAGTTATTTATAAAAGGAAGAAAGTTTAAGAAAACCCCGTTAGGATTAAATATGTAACTGCCTTGTAAATGGCACAAACCTCCCATACCTATTATTAAGCTTAGTGGTTAAGATCAGGATATACTGAAAACATAAAGGTAGATCTAATAGGGTTATAAGAGCGATAGGTAAGTGCAGCTTACACAGCACTGTAAATAGGCTTTAAACCTAATAAGGGACCACTTGCCCATTAAGGCGGAGCTATATATAAGACAAATAATATAGTAATATACCCCCTACTATGTAGTTAAATCAAGCTTAATTAACTTATTAAACACTATATAAGACATGTTTAGAAGGTAAGGCTTAGTAACGGGTTGCTTACTGGTTATTTTTAGGCCTCCGCTACGTATTATTAAGTAGTAATCATAATCACCCCTTTTCCACTACTCCTCTCCTCTTATCAGCTACTTATATTATTAGATTACCTTAAGCTTGTTCTTCCTTATTAGGCTGGCTTATAATTCACATTCACAATCCTATTAATTTACTAAAAAGCAGTAATACTAAACATTATAATCATCTAAGTTATTATAATAATAAAACCCTACACCTCCTCCTTTAACAGTAGCCAGGTGAAACGACGGAAAAGAAATAAAAGCGGGGAGAATTTCCAAAAGAGATGGCTAACACTGGTGAAAAACTTACGTCAGCTCCATACAGTATATAAAGCTAAATTTCACCTCTCCTTAAACCAGAAGAATCGGTATTTCATCTACAGATCCCAAGAGGAATTTGTCCCTCTTTTAACGAAAAATAATATTATATAATACTTATAATCTATATTATTCACTTAATATATTAATAAGAATTAGGAAATGTAATACCCCCTTCCAGTTATAGCTATAATTATAAAAGCGGTCACCCCAGTATAAAACTGATAAAACAGATACGGAGCACTAATAACTATAACACATAACTCTTCTCTAAATACTTATATTAAACTTAGAAAAAACTATATCTACTCTAACTAGCAAACTAGCAGGGAAACGAATTAGAATAATTACAGCTTTATTATAATTTAGTTTACTAACGGTAATGCTTTTTAAAGAGGTATATTTAAAAGGTAACCTAATAAGTGTTTCTATTAAGAAGCCATATAAAACTAAAAATAATATTAGTTTAGTTAACGTCTTATAATGTAAATAACTAAATAATAAAAACATCACAGATGTATTATTATATCAGGTTCTTATAACATTTTATATAAATGTTAACTAGTTACTATTTATAGTAAACTGCTAAATGTGCGTAATAAGCAAGTTAACCAGATAAGTAAGTTAACCACTTTACTAAAATTAAATGGTGTATATATAAATATGTAATAAGAAATTTATAAGGTTGTTAATAAGTTATTAACGTCTTTTTACATACACATTATTTAATTTTAGTAAAGTGGTTAACTTACTTATCATATACGTTAATAGTATTAAGTCGATTATTCTTACTTTAAGTAAGCGAGTTGATAGCATTCTTCAGCTCTCCTTACGGAGAATCTTTTTAGTAATATAGGATATTTAGACTAAAAATGCAAACATATACTAAGTGTACGCTATTTAAAGTTTCTAAATAGCCTAAGACTATTAGATTAAGCAGTATTAAAGTGTTAAGGTGGTAGTATTCCTTAATAAAAATTACTGGCTTTTAAGGGAGATCTAGCTCCCAATTATTATTATTATTAGAAAAAAGGGGGTTCTAGCTAGGGGTTCTGGCTAGAGGCTAGAACTGTCAGAAAAGCCTAGAAACCATTAAAATAATAGATTTGTAACTATTACTACAGATGTGTAATTATAACTGTGTGGCTTTACTACGCGGCTTGCCACTATTCACAGCTATAAGGAAGGTTCTCTGGCTGAGCCAGAGAACTGCAGGAGCAATATAATTACACAGTTATAACCCCTTTAATTCCACAAAACTAGAGTGCAGTGCTTCTAATATAAGTCTTATTTACATAACGCTTATTCTGACAATTATATATATTATTAAGTAATAGTTATCTTTATCTAGCTGTATAAACTTATTTTAACTCCCTATTATATAAGATTACATACTAATTATGTTAAGAAATAAATTAAGACGGTAAATATAAACAAGCTTCTCCACTTATTTATACTCTTTAACTAAACTGTTATCTTATAACCATACGTAAACTGGAAATTTACGGTTTTTTATAATCTTCCTAATAACGGCATAAAGGTTACTATTTCCAGAGATAATAATAAACTTACTAACGGTTTTATTATAATAAGTAGTAACCGTATTATTTATAATGTCTGTAATAATTTATTTATAAACCTTCTTCTCACATCTTTAGAAAAGCTCTAAAGGGGGGTTTAACTTTACATTATATAATGGGATAGCTTCCCATACTTAATTCCTAGGAGTTAGTCTTTATAAATTAATAATTGTGTGGAAATCTTCCTTATCAGGCTATAAAAAACATTTATCAATAAGAATATCTTTAAAAATGTTAGGGTTATATTACCAACTAATAATTTCTTAAAGTGGTATCTGGTGTTTACTAGCATAAGCTTTCCAGCCTCTAACTTAAAGATTAGAAGTATTAATATATATATAGATATTTCTATTTATATTACCCTTTTTAATAAGGTAAATAATAGCGGCTAACATTATAAAAAAAATTAAAGTTATAAGTAGGCTGCATTTAAAAGTTAAAGGTAATAGAGAAAAGAATTAAAATATATATAATGTAAAGTTAAGATATACACGTTAACATTCCTTAAACTTTTATTTCATTTTAAAATACTTAAGATTCTGTAATTAAAGATATAAATACTTATTAAAGATAAAAATAACTTAAATAGTCTTAAAGTTTATTTTAAATCTTTAAGTTCTATTTATAGATATTACAGGCTGTTCGAACTTAAAATATATATCTTAAGGTGCTATAAAGACGCAGATAGGTAAAGTAAAGGTAATAGTAATATAATAAGCTAAAATTAACGTATTAATAAAAGATATAATTACCACTTAACAGTGGAGCGTTAACGTAATTCTATATATAAAATCTCTGTTAAAAGAGCTTTTTTAACTCTCCATTTTTAAAATACAGTACGTCTTTATATCGTCTAAGGCGGCCTAAAAGCATATATATTTCATGTCCCGCTTACCTGCCATCATTTACACATAAAGTGTATAAATAAATGTCTCCTTTTAACACTTAATTTACAGTTTTAATTATTAATCTTAAGGCCTAACTTTAAAGCTTAAATATAAACTTATTAACCTTATTTAATACACCTTACTAATATTCTTATCACCTCCTAGTCTGTTATTAGCTTAATAACCTCTTTATTCTTACCAGTCCAGCAGGAGAGTCACTTAGTTAATATACAGCAAATTATCCAGTCCCCCTTTCCAGGATCTTTAAACCTTCCACCACTGCCTCCTCCACCAGTTCTAAACCCTCTGCCAGTTCCAGGCACCTCCCTTATAAAAGCTTCTCTCACCTTAATTAGTGGCTAGGGTGTAATTAATATTAACTTTATTATTCCTATTCCTAGGATACAACTTATTAACTAATTCTTAATCTTAGGTAACGTTAACGTTATTCTACCTGTTAATAATAATAATATATAATATATTACTATTAATAATAACCTTACCTCCCCTATCAGTACGCCTTTTAAAGCTAACATAGGTAATGTTAACTTTAGTAAGAATAGGGGTAGCCAGCTCCAGTTTATAAGAGCTATTTCTTATAAGTAAAATAATTTCACTACAGTAGCTATCGTCACATTTAATTAATTACATTTCTACCCCCTATCTGTTATTTAAAGATTTAAAGCCTTTATTAATTAATTAAAGGTTACTTAATGACCTACCTTAAGGTTACCTACTAAGTATTCGCTTTTAAGCACAGAGATTAAAGTATATCCTAAATAACCAGTATAGATACTATCATCGTGCCCATAATAAAGTGTAAGGAAGCTGGTCCTTATACTAATAACTATATTATTCATTTCTATCTTATTATTTAAACTTACCTCTATATATTATAATAACAGTAACTTATAGTAAAATTATAACCCTGTTTAAAAGTGTTAACCTCTTTAATCAGTCTTTAAATTACCTAGAACTATTAGCATCCTACTATATAACTTTACCTTAACCTTACTAAACCTAGGCCTAAAGTTAAGTGTAGGTTGTAACAGTAACATAACGATATTTCAAAAGTATAAATATATTACAATTATTAAAGAGGAGCAGAGATCTTAATAAGGTTATAAATAAATATTTAAGGGTTAATAAAATCAGATACCATATAGTAAAAGCTATATAAGATAAAATTAAAAGTATTATGGTAAATGATACTAGTATGTAACTTAGATAAAAATTCTATAAAAGAAAACTAACTTAGGAGACTAGGTATGTAACTTTCTAATTATTATTATAGTTTACGTTAGGGAGCTAAGGGTCTGAAATATATTATTAAACTTAATTAAATATTTTTAAACTAGGTATTAAACATAGTATAAATTATACTTTTACCATTACATAAATTCTTATAACAGCCCACTTCTCCAATTCCTAAAGTTCTAAACTCTAACTTTACCAGCTTTTAACACCAGATAACATACTTCCTAAAAGTAAAACGAAGAAAAATAATAAAACCTTACTAATTATAACATTTTACAAGCGTTTAAATCCCCTAAGTCTACCTAAATGCGTTTAAAGCTTCTTATACAGCTATAACTACACATAGTAACTTATAGTAGCGGAAATAAAGCATAATATTAAAAACTATATAAGGAATAGTAGGTATACCTAATTAAGGTAGTTATAATAATAGTAAGTAAGAATTAATAAAGGTGTAAGATTTTAACCTAGCCTAAGCTAAAAGGTGTGTAAGGGCTGTAGTCTAAATACTAAGCAGTGGTAGTTATTATATCAAAGGTTATATAGGGCTTAAGGGTAAGTGGTATATATATGTATAGGGGGTATTAGGGGTATTTCCTTATAAGCTGTTCCTATAAGCTTTAGGTCTGAGTATTAAGGAGTTTCTAAAACCTAAACTTAAAATGTACCATACTTTTATCCCCCAGCTACTCCCTAAAAAAACCAGTTTAATTCCCTTAAGATATCTTAAGAAGAATTACTACTGCCATCCTAATTTACAATTATAACGTTTATTTACAGTTATTCTAAGCGGTTTAAATATGGCATCACCAGCGACGCCATAATTATAATTATCTAACATCTTATTTTAAGGTAAAGGAATACTTAAGTTAAAATAAAAGGACTAAAGGTAAAATTCTAGTATTACGTTAGCAGCCTATTTCCTTTTAAAAAAAAAAAAAAAAAATCTCATAAAGGATAGTTCAACCAGCCATTAGAAGGGAGATTTAAATTATACGTGCTAAGTATATTAATTAAGATATATACTTATAATTTAGAAGAATAATGTAATATACTTAGTTGATAATTATAATATTAGATTAAAAGCGCATTATTAGGCTTGGGAAACGTGTTATAATTTTTAAGCCCCTCCCAGATAATGTTATAATTAACTATTAAATATTATATCAGCTTCTTCTTTTAATAAAGGTGAAGTATTAATGTAAGGCGTACCGTTATTACTAATTTTAAGGCCCTTAAATTCCTCTTGCTTTAAGATTAAAGTAGACCTAAAGTTAATAATACTTTAACTATTAAAATTACTTAATTTAATAAAGCTATTACTATATAAAAGCAGATATAATAGTCTAAAATAAGCTAGTCTAATTTCTAATAACGCTGAAAATAAGTTCTTAACGTTAATTTCTATTAAACACTCTATCTGGCTTTTAAGAATTATAATATTTCAGTAAGTTTTACACATTAGGTAGCGTATAGTGTTCAAGTGCAGGTGGGTAATTAATAATTAAATAGATAAGCAGGTATTATAAGGTTAATAGATAATATTAAATGTTATTAATATAAGCATCACGCTGTAAACTACCTAATCCCAGGGGTTATTAAGGCTTTACTAAATTTTATATTATAATCTTAAAAGAGGATTACTAGATGGTAAGCACCTTTAAGTTATAAAGTAAATCTTATCTTAGTTATAAGAAAGGGTTAATGTAATCTTTAAAATTAAGTTAGTAAAAGAGTAAGTGGAGAACTATAGATATATATTTCTATAATAAGCTTTAAGGACTCTCTTAAGGTAGAGATACACTATATAAGATTAGACTGTAACTATAATATAATGTACAGATATTAACATTATCTTTTAATTATAATTTTTCGATATATAAGGCTTTACCAGCCCCCCCCTCTTTAAATACCTTAATACTTATCATTTTATTAATTTCTTTATAAGTTTTAACGGTAAATAATAGCTTTAAAGGTCTTTGTCTCAGCTGTGGCTGGCGTTTTAACGTTACTTTAAGGCTGTTAAAGATATACCTGTTAAAGTATAGCTGCTCTTTAACTAACTTTACATTACCTATATGTAAGGTATAAATTATAATCTGCTAAAGGTTTATAAAAAATTCCTCACGTTTTAACTTAATTTTGTAGCGGAACTATTAGCGTCTAAAAAGGGGCTTAGTAAAACCGTTTTTCTAAGTACAGAAAATAGTTAGCTGCATTTAAAAAGTAAGAATAAAGTTCTAATATAAACCCTAATAAGAAGTGTGGTATTAGCCCTTAACTGCTCTTCCTTACTAAGTATATGTAATGGCGGTTAAGGAAGCCTATTTACTTAAAAAAGAAGATAAGGACTAATTAACGTTTCTATATCCCTATTAATATTACCTTTTCTATTAAGTATTATATAAAGTAACTACAGAGGATACCTATTTACCTAAAATAGTAAAGGGTTATATAATATAGTAAAAGCATATCCTAATCAGCCTTACAGTATCCCTATTAAAACTCTCTTTTATAAAGTAATATATATATTAACAGCTAAAGCCTATCTGCCTAAAGGAGACATTAAAAACTAATCAGCCTTACTATATCCCTACTAATACCCCCTATCCCTTTAAGTATTAAACTTCCTATTTAGCCCCTTTTTATTAAAGGAATAGATATATATTAACCGTTTATAAAACTCCGCTTACAGCTTATTATGTAAAGGAGGAACAGTAAATACTAATTAACGTTATTACACCCTTACTAAACTCCTCTTTTTATTAAATATTATATCTTATAACTATTAAGTAAGCTTATCTGTTTAAATTATCTTATATAACTCCCTTTAAATATAAGCAGTGTTATATACCTTTATTAAATAGCAGTCTTAATTACTATCTACTAGCATAACCTCCTCTCATTATTATAAGGACTGTATAAGCTAGTTAATAAGATATAGTTTCCATATCCCTAAAAGGGGGTTTATTAGGAGGAGAAAGAGGAGGGATAGATAAAAATATACAGATAAGGGATTTTAAAGTATTAGTATAGTAAAGGGGTTATATACTCTATAAAGCCCCTTCTTAATGGAATATCACTACTGGCTATATTAACAGGGCCTAACTCTCCCTTATCCTTAAGAGAGATAATGTGATACTTACTCTTATATACCTTATATAATACTTAAAAAGCATATTCTCTTTAAAAATTATATAAGCTATAGATATACTTCTCCCCCATACAGTTTCTTAAGGGCTAATATAAGTAATATTAAAAAGGTACCTTATAATCTTATATAAAGTTTAAATAACGCGATTTACCTCAGTTCCCTAGCCTCTTAAGGGTAGCTAGCTATCTATACCGGCCCTTCCTTAAAAGTTATCCCTTACCTTAAAAGTTCCTATATCTCCTAATCTACCTTACTTAAAATGTCGTTATACGTTTTCCCACTTTATCTAACCATCCCTACTCTTCTCCTAATCTGTCTTAAGTGTATAGTTATAATATAAGGCCTTTTTAAGTAATATTATAATAAATAAAGTATATTACTACGTAAGTATAAGCAGTTATACTAATCTTATTACACTAGTGGAATTTAAAATAGCAGCCTTATAATAATATAAGAAAGACTTTTAGTTAACCCGCTTAATAAGTTCGTCACATTAAGGCTATAAGTAAATAATAATATAGCTAAGTGATAGAATTTAAAAAAGGGAGTAAGGGAGTATTTATACATCTTTATCCAGCCTAGCCTTATTATAATAACTAGGTATTTACTCTTTTATACCCTCTTTTAAGTGGGAAGGAGAATAAGAATACATTTACACCCCATTCCTAATTTAAAGGGGGGAGTATAATATACTTTTTTTAATAAGGTTATTAGTGATTTAGGGTTTTGGGGAACTTAATACCTCCTTTAATAAAGCTCTTAACATTTCTAACTATATATACCTATTATATTACACTTATTATAATACCTACACTTATCTTTAACTCTTTTACTCTTACTTATTTATATATTACTATTATTTTAACTTTATCTTTTTATTTACTTATCTAACTGAGAAACTGAGCTTATTTCCTCCTCAGTATTATAATTATTATTAAGAATTTCCTTTCAGTTTTTAAGCTTACTTTATTATATTAGTTAATATTTTCGTTTATTACCTTTATTGTTACCTTATTACTTACTTTATTAGTACCTATTATCACTATAAGAAAACAACCACTCCTTTAAAGCTAACAGCAAGTTCCTAAAGCTAATATAGCTGCATTTAAGCCTAATATATTATAAAGAGCGTTATTTATCTAAAGGTTAATCCTACGTTAATTCTCTCTAATAAGAGTAAATAATTAAAACAGCCTTACTAAACACCCCTTAACCTAAGCCGTTATTATTATAACATTTTTACATAATAAATAGTTACACTTTAGAAGTTAATATTAAAATTATAAGGTTATACTAGTGCCTACACCTATAAGAAGTTACAGTTCTTACTAACATAGTAGAACATTAATAATAAAGATCTATAAGGATAATAAGGTTTAAAAAAGGGGTAAGGTTATAATTATAAATAGGTATTAGGATGGGAGACGGGAAACTTATTATATAAAGATAAGGATATAGTATAAAGGAATTAGTTTCTTTATAAACACTTTATATAAACTAATTATAGTTAATTTAATAAGTTTAACTTAAAAGCAGCTTAAAGAAATACATTTTTTAACATATATAGTTAAAGAAAGCCTTTACTTTTATCCTTTAGTGCCTCTTAATAACTATAAGGCAGTAAAGATTACTATTTTACTAGTAGGGGGCAGTTATAACAGAACAAGCCTGATTATAATAAGAAAGGGAAAAATAATGGTTTTTTTCATAATACGTTAACTTACAGGTAAACATCTTATTTAACCCAGATATAAATAATTTCCAGCCGGAGTGATAAGAGACGGGAGAGTTTATTAATATCAGTTAGGGGTATTTTCCCTTTATTAAAGGGCCTAAGTAATGCCTTAGCGAAGACTTTATACTAATAAAGGTCTTATACATAGTTATATAGCTTCTTTAGACATTCGCTAATATTAACCTACCAGTAGGAGAGTGTATTAAGCTGGTGGGTATTAAGTAATAAAAGCTATCTCTTATCCTATTAAACGCTAATAAGTGAAAAGTTACAGTTTATAAATCTAATTAAGCCAATACAGAGTAGGCCGGCTCTTAAAAAGGCCCCTATTAAGGGTGCACTTAAATAGCTAAGGGCGCACTACTTATAAAATGTATTAAAGGATCACTTTTAAGCTTTTATTAATTTATAATAAACTAATAACTATTAATAAGTACATTATACTAAACTTAAAAATACTTAACCTTTTAACATACCTACACTTATAATATTTCATATTACTTTCTTAACCTCTTTAAGTTATTATAAAATACGTTTACAGCCTAAAAGCTTCATAATTATAAAACACTAAGGCAGAAATAACAGCGTGCCTTAAAACGGTAACCTTATCTTAACAGGGTTCCTTAAGGCCTGAAGCATCAGGTATAGTAAGGATGCCTTTATTAGCAAAACCAACCTAAGGTATCTATCTTATAAATAACTATATATAGCTGTAATTATAACTTTAAAAATTTCACTCTCCTTATCTACTCCGTTCTTATTCCCAGTTACAGCTTTAACCGTAGTAATACTAAACTTACTTAAAAAATAACCTAATAAATCTAAATATATTAATATTAAAAAATCTAATAAACCTTAACACACCCATCTTACTAAATTAAAACTCCTATAAATGTAGGTAACTTCTATTCAAATTATATCTTTACTAACCCCTCCCTTTCACAGTATAGTACTAAAACTAACCCCTTACTTTAATAAGTTTAAGTTTAACCAGTAGGGTAAGGGAATGGCAGCACATAATACAGCTACAGAACTTACCAGCCAGATTAACACCATTATCTATACTATATAAAAGATTATAACAGGTCGTTTAAGTCTAGAAAGTGTAAATGTTAAGGAATAAGATAATGTTTAGGGTAAGGCATTAAGGGAGGTATATTATTTAGATTATTTCTAATTAATATCGTTACTATACTTATCTAACTATTACTTACAGGCTATTTACCATTACTACACATTACAGTATCCTTATAATTATTTAAACATCACCTTATAAAGTGTCTTTCTTAATATTATTATTATTATAACTTAATTTTAAATCCTTAAAATCGCTACAGCAACTCTCCTTATTATAAGTTAGCTTACTAATAAAGTTTATTTAACCCTAAGTGCGCCTTAATAATAGCCTGGGAGTTTCCATTAGCGGTATACCGGTACAGGCGTTAATTATACTAGTTAGGACAGATTACAGTCTTTACTTTCACCTAACGCTAGTTATATCCTTATTATAAAGTAGAGGAGAGGAAGAAAAAGTCACCTAGGTTACATCTTAATTAAACCCACGTTTTAAATATAAGAGGTTATTATTAAGTTAGCTGTAGTGATTGAAAAAGCAGTCTCTTTTTGCTTAAAGCCCCTGTTAAGGTTCCCTGAATTTTATTTAGGGTTACTTTGTCACATCACCTTACCCTTTACAGTTAGGAATTTCCACCTTTTTAAAGGAGTTATTCACCTGTAAGGTTTTACCACCTGTATTAATATCTTTATAATAATATACCCTGTAAGTATTAAGATAGAGTTCTGCTAATAAAAGCTGATTTTCCAAATTACGAATTTAGTATACTGCCTTTAAAAGAAGTTCTCTAGATAGGTTGTTAAATGGAAGCATTTCACCACGTTTTTAAAGCCATTACTTTATAAACTATATAACCTTATTAGCCACTTTTAATTCCTAAGTATAAATCTTTAGAAAGCTTATTTTATAAAGTTTAGGGTGGTTAAAAAGTGTGTAATTAAGTAAAAGGTCGTTTATAGCAAAAGGTAACATGTAAGCGATAAATTTATCCTAATCTGGCTTAAGAGTGCTTTTAATAATGTTATTAATGTAAATATCCTTTAAAAGACTTAAAACTGTCCTGTTAAACCTAATATTAGCTATAAAGTCTTTATCTTAATTATTATTAGTTATTAGCTGGTCTTTATAATAAGATATTAATATCTGTTTTCTATAATAAGCTTAAAATCTTAAAAAATTGTCATTAAGATAATTTACCCATATCTCCAGTTAAACGGGGTAAAGCCACCTTAAAATTATAATAATAAGATCGCTTAGGAGATTTTTCCACTTTATTAATAGAAAGACGCCATTTAGGGAGTAGCTGAAGAGGTTAAGGTTTTTAAGTTATATTATTACTATTACCACTTATAAGGTTAATAATGGCAGGTGTATTGGCTTAAAACTGCCTGTCAGACTAGGCTTTTTAAGTTATAATATATATTAGGATATCTGTAAGTAAGTCCATTAGGGATAGAGGAGCTAAGATTCCTTAAAAGGCTTTTATAAAAAAAAAGCTGTAAGTATAAAAGGGGGACGCTTATAAAGATGGATATAAGTTAGTAAAAGATCTAGGGTTATAATAGGGGAAAGTGGTAGAAAAATATAGTATAAGGTTAACTTTTATTTTAACATTAAAATGGATCTATAAGGGGAAGTCTTTAAGGTATATAAAGGCTGTGTTTCTTATATTCTCTCTAACCTTACCCCACCCTTAAAAAATATCACCTTATAATATAATCCTAATAATAGTAATTAGGATTAATTAAAAAGAGCTATTTAATAAAAGTGTGTAATATTTACCACTTATATCCTAAGGGGGTGATTTAAGATAATTTAAGTAAATAAGTCTCTTTAGTAATTATAAGATGTAATATTTAGTAAGAAGAGAAGTCTGGTAAAGATATAACCGTGTTAATTAACACTTACTGTTCCTCCCTTACGTAATAAGTTATAGGCAGACCTTTAGGGCAGTTAATATATATTAATTCCCTTAATACAGACGGCCTTCCTTAGCAGTTAATATACTTAGTAGGAAAAGGGTATATTAATAGGGATATGGTAAGGCTGATTAGTCCTTTTCTCCTCCTTTAAACAGGTAGGCTTCCTTTATAATCGATATATATAGTACTTAGTTAAAGGGGGTTTTAATAAGGATATTATAAAGCTAATTAATTATATACTTCTTATATAATACTTACTTTTACCACTACCCAGACACACATCTCCCTATATAGCTTCTTAAGGGTTAATATAAATAGTGTTAATAAGCTACCTTACTACTTTATATAAAGTTTAACCAGTGTTATTCCCCCCAGTTCTTTAACTTTTAAAACCAGGCAGTTATCTACACCAGCCCTTTCCTTAAAGTCATCTTATACTCTAAAAGGTTATATGTATCTAAGCTACCTTGTTTAAAGTGTCTTAATACACCTAATAATCCCTAATCTTCTCCTTATTTATCTTAGGTGTATAACTATAATATAAGGGCTGCCTTCCCCTCTCTCACCTAACACCCTCTTAAGGATTACTGTAATAAATCTTAAAGGTATTATAAGGTATACTACTATATAAGTATAAACATAGCTATACTACCTTATTACATTAGTAAAATCTAAAGTGGTAGCCTTATAATTATATAAAATAAACGCTTTAAATATACTAGTTTACTTAGTTAATCTATTAGATTAGGGCTATAAGTAATTAATAACACTTCTAAGTGACAAATTTTAGGGGAAGGGGGGGAAGGGAATAACCTTACATCTTAATTTAACTTAGCCTTATTATAACATTTAGGAATTTAATCTCTTACCCCTGTGTCCTTAATAGTAATACAGAACCATATAATATATTATAATATAATTAATAAGACTTACATAATAAGTGATTTTAAGAAGTAAACCTTTACTCTTATTAGCTTCTTAGCTTAATTAGCTTAAATAAACATAGCTGGAAGAGGAAACTTAAGTAGAAGTTAGAAATGGATAACTTTACATGTAAGCTGGGGTTTATTATAAAAGGAGGGTGTTTTTAAGTGTTTATTAAAAAAGTAATTAAAGTAAGTAAGTATATATTAAGATATTTAAACGGCTAAAATTTACACAGCTGTCCTTAACCTCTCTTTACCCCTCTTTAATAAACTAGAGCTTTCATTTTCACCTTTTAAGTTTTCTACTCTTTTAATAACTTAACTATATTTCCTAAATCTTCTTTAAATATAAAAGTAGGCGCTTATTTAACTAGAAAGCGTTTCTTACCCTTATAAACGTCCTTAAAAATAATTTCCTTAACTTCCTATTAATTAAGTGGGATAACGTTATATAATAATACTTTTTATTAACTCTTTAATAATTTTATATTAGTTTTACCTTATTCTCCTAACTTAAAGGTACAGGGCCTTTATTTATTAGATCCTTTAACACTTTCAGACCTGGTCCTATCCATATATACACTACCAGTAAGAGAAGAGCTTTTAAGGCGTATTAAGGATATATTATCTATAAAGTAACTATTTATATTATCTATTAACTGTATTAAAGGGATAAAGTCTTTATAAAAAGAACTCCTAACAGAGCTTATAATAAGTTTATTAAAAGTGTTATTAAAGATTTTAACTAATTCCCCCTTATTTCTCAGCTTATATATAAACCCTATTTAGGTTACTATTATATCCTTAATAATACTAATATCACCTCTTAAGATTAATTAACTAAGATTTAAAGTAAAAGAAATTACGTAATATTATAATCATTATTATAAATATTATAAGTGGATTAGGGGTTAGGTTTTAATGGCTTATCAGCTATAAGGGCCTTAAGGGAAGGGAATTCTTCGTTATTATTGCTATTAATAACGATAATATTAACAGGTAAAGGAGGTTACTTTCACTAAAACTTAAACTTACCTTTAAAGCTTAAAGTATTAAGATTATAAGTTATAAATAAAGTATCCATTTAGGAAAGAAAATGTTTCGAAATTCTAAATGTTACAGATTAATAAGAATAAATACCAGGAAAGGGTAAGAAAGGGAGAGAATAAATACATTTATAAGAAAGTTAACTAACCTTTAAGGTTTCTTAAATAAGTTTTTAAAATAGGAATTTCCTAAACAGGGTGTGCTTTTTAAGAAAGTTAATTAACCTTTAAGGTTTCCCGAATAAGTTTCTAAAATAGGGATTTCCTAAAAGAGGTAAGCTTTAATACTTAAAAAGGACTTTTAAATTTATATTATAATAACTATTAAATATACCTTTAATACCCGTTTAAAATAACTTCTCCTTTAAGCCTTTTTAAAATAACGCTTTAACTTAAATTCCACTTTAAGATCCCCCCCTTTCCCTTTTCCCCTTTTATATTAATCTTCCCCCTTACTCTCTTCCGTTATACATTTTATAAGGGTATTTAACCTCCCTTAAAGTAACTAACTCTACCTTACAGTTTTACTAACCCCTCTCCCCTTCCTTCCCAGTTTCTTCCCTCCCCCTTTCTCCCTCTTAACAGAGTTATACCCTTTAAAGGGGCTAAAGCCATATTATTATATAAACGGGGGATAACGTTATATTCTATAATAAAGTCTATCCTACACTATTATCCCAGTTTACTAAGTTACTCCTCTTATATATTACTAATACTTTTAAATAAACTATTATAACGTAAGTCTTACCTTATATTTCACTACATCACATTACCCCTAGATATATAAAATCTAAGACTAATATATTAAGATCTATTCCTAAAGTAAGCTTATAAACCTTTTAATACACACCCATTATCCACTATATCGGCCAGTAGGGCGTTATAATTAGGTAATTTATAAGGTCCTTTAATCTCTCACGTCAGACCCTTAAATAGGCCTTATTTTTAAGGGGTAAATAGTATAAAGAACCTTATGTTATATAAAAACTTAACGTAACTATTATATTAAGTCTTATTAACCTGTTACTAGATCAGCTACTTAATATATAATAATTAGGTAATTATACCCCTTACTCTACTTATAGTTTATTAAAAGACTATATTTTAATAAATCCCTACACTATTATATAATATAATAAGGGGTAATTTACTTAGTCTAATATAAGTTAAGTGTTATAATTAGCTAGAAATGTCCATATAGAAGCTTTATTACCCTGTAACAGCTATAACGCCTATATAGGAAGTAGTGGCTGTCTTACATTATACTGGCAGAGTTACCTTAACTCTTACAGGTTTAAGTATAGTTAAGGAGATACTTATAAATAAGACTAAAGGCGGTAAAGAGAAGGGTAGGGCTGCTAACCTAGAGTAATACAGCTAGCTAAGAACTGCGGGACTAAGTGTGTAATGGAAATAGGTATACGTAAAAATAATAACTAAATAATAAAGATATAGGAAATTAAGGTCGGTGGCTACGTATTAAATTACGTTATGTTATGTGGTTATTATAAAGAGAGAGAGGGTAAGAATTAAAGCATTTAAGGGGAGCGAGACGGACTAATGACAGTGAAACGGAGGTAGAGACGGCGTAGATTTATAAGCGGCAGAAAAAGATAGCAGATTTATAAGCGGCAGAAAAAGATGGCGGCCTGAGGCGTAAACACTACTTAAAATGGCAAGGTGGGGTAATATGGCCTGAGGCAGCAGAATTGTGGGGACTTCCAAGACAGGAAACCGCCAGAACTGGCAGGCAATGCACACAGAAGAAAATAACTATTATTATATTAATACAGGCCTCTTTCTCTATTTTAAATGGAAATAGCCTCTTTATACTCTCTGTTAAGGAGTTTCCTTCAGTTAACTAATAAAGGGTGTATTAGGTTAGAAACACTCCCGTTATTAATTATTACTTTTACTTTAAACGGCTTCCCTTTTCCATTTATTAAGTTAACGTTAATGGAATAATACTTATATTCTTTTAATATCTAAGTTATAATAACTATCTATCCTTAAAGTCTTATTTAACTTAACCTTTAAATACTTCTCCTTTTTCTTAAGGTTTTTATTAACTAGCGAATTACTAGTTTTCGGCCCTTTTAAAGGGCCTGTAACCTTTTCCTAATTCCTTTTAGAAAAACAGGTAACTTTAGTAAACTTAGCGATTAACTTTCTTTAAGTTTTCACACTTTAGCGTCCAGTTGACTTTAAATGGTTTAATGTTCTGGAAATCTTTAATAAGTTAGTAGTATGCTTTTTAAGACTAGATTATAATAATGTCCTCTTACTCTTAAATCTGTCTATAATCCGTTTACTTTTACTATTCTCTAGCTTTTCTTTTAAGGTAGATTAAACAGGTTATAATTAGGTAATTATTAAGCAACCCTTTTTACTAGTAAGCTGTAAAGGTTTAGTTAATTATAATAACCTTTCATTTATTATTAAACTCTCTTATTAAGGTATAGGAGACTTAATAATAAGCTGTTTCCACTTCTACTCTTATAATAAAGTAATCCTGTCTCTATACGTTAAAGAAGTGGTTATAAAGTGCTTTAAGCTTATTATGCTACTTGAGAGTGTAGTTATTATACATGTAATTAATCTATAATATATCTTTATAATTAGGGTGGTTAATATTAACTGTAGGTGCTGTAGTTATAAAGTACGGAACGGGGGAAGTAGTGCTTTATTTCTTTTCTTCTTCTAATTACCTTTATATACGTTACTTTTCTTAAACTTTTTCTTAAAACTCAGGTAATAGTAAACTAACTTATTCTTTTATAAAATGGTTCTCTTTAATAAGTTAGTATTTAAGTTAGTTAGTAAAGTGGACTTTATTTTAAAGTTACAGCTTAATCTTTACTACTTTATTTTTAAACGTTATAGTAAAACCTTTAACTTATAGGTCCTCCACTTTATCTATCAGCTTTTAATGTTTTTCCTTTAACTTTTAGACCCTTTATTAGTGTGCTTATTTCGTGCTTTCTTAAGAGACCTTTAAGGTACCAGTCTAAGGCACACTAGCTTTAGTGTAAAGTAGTTAATTAAACTGTCCTTCTTTTAAGGAGGTGAGGGTGCTAATCTACTTAGCGTGCTTAAAACGTTCAAGAGTTTTAAAAGGTACAGTTAAGAAGAACTTCTGTTTTTCTAGTTTGACTCTTTTTTCCTGCTTTTTTTCACCTTTTAGGGCTTACTTTATTACTTAAGTGGCTTAAAGAGCCAGGTTTTTAACTCCTTTTATTATCTTAATAAGGTTTAAGTTAAGATTTTTCTTAAACTTTCTTAATTTTTAAACTTACAGTGTAAGGTTTTTAAGGCTTGTAATAACTAACTGGAATATATCTTTTTAAAGTTAGTCTTTCGTGACCTACACCTTTAGTTGCTTTAAGTTTCCACCTTGGAGTTAATCTGTGGCGACCTGTACCTTTATAGTTAACTCTCCTAAGACACCTTTAAGGACTAGATATACTATGTCTTAGGGTTTTTCCTTTTTTTCTTCCTTATCTTCTAAATCACACTTATTTATTTAGGTGTAGTTTTCTTTATTACTTACTATCTTAACGTGAATGTCTCTTAAGTTAAACTTAATCTGCTTTCCTCCTTTTAAAACTGGTTTCTAACTGACTTACTTTAATGATAGGCACGGCTGTGCTATATGGTATTTCTTGCTGTAATTAAAGCACTGGACCTAGGATAGGTCTTTAGATGGCTTTTACTACTATTATCGTTAAGGCATATTACAGTTAGGTTAATTCTGACAGTTTATTATACCAATATCTATTAGATTAGGGTGATGGCCTGTTATGGTTGACTGACTCCCCTTCTTAAATTTATTTAACTAATGTAAAGCTTATTCCTTTTAAAAGTTCTTTTAATAATGGTGATTATAATACTAGTTATTAACCTTAATAACTATCTTAACTAACTCCTAAAGCCGGTCCAGTTAGTTTTCCTGATAGAGGTCTCCTGTGATATGCTTCTTTAAACCGCTTTAGAATAGTATTACTAGTACTTCCTAACCGAGCTTCGTCTTTACTGCTTTTAACTTGAAACGTGTAGAGAATTTAAGGATTAAGGACGTTTGTCTTAGGGTTATAAGGTGTTGTTTAGCCTACCTTAGGGCGTTTAGTTCTCTGAACTCGGTCTGGAGTTAGTTGATAAAAATGTTAAAGTTATCGAAAAGAGCCCACATTTCAGGAGTTTCCTTACGTGCTTTATTTACAGAGAGGTTGTTAATTATCTTTACATAAGGTTTATACTACTAGGCTATTACTCTGTTTAACAGTGCCTTAGTAAACTTGACTTTTCCTTCCTTTTTAAAGAACTACTTATTATAATAGGTGATATAGCTCTGGAGTTAGGCTATTTAGGACTTTAGTTATATAGAGTCCCCTTTAAAGTATAAGGGTAAGGGAAGCTTTACTTATTTCTTTTAAGAGCCTTTTAGGTTATTGTTTTCCAGCTTGATTATGTTAAGTTAGGCTTAGAGTTTTTTAATAAGACCGATACGGCTCTTAGTATCTCTAGTGAAGGCTTTATTAAGTTCCTCAACTAGCCTTTACTAGTTAAGGTTTAACTTTTTAAGGCGTGTGGTTAACTTATTAACAGTGGGGAGCTAAGGCTAAGCTTACGTTTCCTTAAGCTCCTTACCTTTTCCAGAGGTTAATATGTTAATAATGGGAGGGAGGTGGTGTCTGGGAGTTTAATAAATGGCGTTTAGAACTGTAACGTTAATATCGTATTATAACCTGCACCCAACATAGGCCTTAAAAAGACTAGCGCAGGTTAAGATAAAATATATAGCAGGATATTAACAAGTAAAGGGTGTTTTAAAGACAGCTTATTAAGTTAGCACTCTTAAACGGGGGTTTAATGTCATTATAGGTTGTTATCATTATAATACACAGAGGTAAGTCTGAATAGTAAGATATAAATGAATAATTAAATACTAGCGTAAGGAACTAGAGTCCCTTATAATGGTTATAGGCACAACTATAACTATCTATACTAGCTAACTAAAAGGTACCTTGTACCTTAATCACTGTACTCTCGTCAGGAGGCAGTGAGCAGAGTGATCACCTCTTCGTGGTTACTCACCTTGATCACTGAGTCTTGGCGAGATCAGAGTGAGCAAATAACGACTAGTCGTAGGGGCTTCGGGTCTTTGCACCCCTGGCCCAGTGCGTAGTACCGTGCGTACTGTACTCCTGCACTGTTCCTTCTGCGGGGGATTCGTTAGGCCGTTCCGGCCCAAGTGACGGCCTGCAGGGTCGTCACAATATTAGCTAAAAGAACATATCTATATACTGTAAGTAGCGTCCCTGTGTATAGGGAATCCTTCAGCCTGTACCGGCTTAATAAACAGCCTATAAGTCCGTCACACTTACTTAAGTTACATTAATTATTTTACTTTACTTTCTAAAACTAGAGTATAAACAGACTTTAAAATATCCAATTCACAGGGCGTAAAAGTGTACTGCGCAGTTAGGTATATATACTAAGCTTGCCACTAGCATATAACTAAACCAAGATGGAGTGTAAGTAAAATATTAAAGGCACTACCTATATCGACCCAAAATCCTCGGGCTGCGTCGTCTTATAGTTTACATGCTGCCGACTGGCCACAAATCTCGATGCCACGGACACAAGTGCTGAGAGACATAGGACGCCTGATGCAGCCGCCGTCTTCGCCGGGGATGTCATCTGGCTCCCTAAGATCCTCCACACGCTAACCTCCATACCCGAAAGCAGGAATAAAGCTGCTATAATTCCGCCCACCATAATTGCCGCAGACGTGTGGTCCCGGCGCTGGCGATAGCGTAAGACCAACGGAAAGATGGTAGCGCCTGTGTAACATAAGAAAAACACTGAAGAGACAGCCAGCTTAGCTTCGAGTGCGATCGGGCTTTCAATGACCTGCCAGAGGCACGCGAGGATCACGCCATTCAAGCCCAACCATAAGGCGCGGACTAAATGGTTAGGCGCCGCTCGCCAGGTCGCCCGTGCGATTGTAAGCCACTTGACGGCGATTTTGCTCATTCGATTGAGGCTTGTGTTGGCAATGGCGTGGAAAGAACCGGCGAGCAGGTGCAGAACCTGTCGGCGGTAGAACACGGAATAGGTTAAGAGGGAGGCACAGAGCGACGCGACGACCAAGTGCCACAGGGTTAGTCGGTCATCCAATTCCTGATTCGCGAAAAATGTTAGAGCTCGAGTGGTAAGTGTAGGCAATAATTGGTGCTGTAACGTACGTTAAGATTTGCGCCAAACACGCCTGTGATGAGTGTGGGCGGCACGAAGAAAAAAGCGAGCCGCGTCAACTTCGCAACCGTCTCAGCTTGCCGGATTGCCCTTCTGCTTTCGACAATGCTCATCGTAAGCCCGAACGCTTCGAAGGTACTGTCAATTCTTTCTGCAGTCGAGCGGATGCATCTTTGCAAGCTCTCCAGACCGTCTCGTAAGGTTCCGATGCCTTCCGCAGTTTGAGCTCGCCCCACGGTAGCAATGTATTCCGTGGAGTTCTTTGCATGATATAGCAGGTTCCTCCAACGACCGAACCGATCTCGCCAGACATCTACCGTTATGGAGAGAATATCATCGCTCCCCATGGAGAGATTGATTAGGTCTAGACTTTCGTTGATCATGGCAAGAACGGCAAGCTCGTCTTCCAGAATGATTTCCAGGAGGGCGTTGTTCACCGCATCGGCTATGTCACACTCCACCCTGTGGCAGACACTCATCGTAGTTATCTTGTGGATGAACCTCTCGCGGCATGTCTGCCTGCCCAGGAGCACGCTTTCGTGGGTAACAATATCTGGTCCAGCGGTGTCTGACCAAAAGGCGTATCTCTTGCTCGTTATCCGATGAAATCGAGGAGGATCGAAAAGTAAAAAGCCTGTGTAAAACCCAAGTTAGAAAAACGCAAAGAATCTCTCATTTCACCCCAAGGAAGCATCCTCGTACCGGTCTTGACGCCTTCTCTGTACTCCCAGTGCAGAGAAATACATTCAGTCATAGCATGCACCATATCATTTGCCCCATCTTCAAAGCTGGAGATTGGATGGTAGGGGCGCACTTGGAAGGGCGGATCTCGTTCGTACCGGAAGTGGTTCAGACGGAGCTCTGATGGATCCCGGACCGTGTCGGCATCGTAAGGCCTGTTTGCAGCGATTCGTTGTTCAATGTCCCACTGCTTCCGCAGCTGTGTCGCCGGCGACGTCCATTTGGCGAAGATGTTCGTCTCGGGATCGAGAAAAGGAACGTCCCATTCTGCAACCGTGCTTTTGCTGTGTGCTGGAAAGAAGCTGGACGGCAGATGGAAGCCCAGCGCTGCTGACTGGTGGGCTGCTGATTCGGGGAGAGATTCAGACAAATAGAGCCTGGCGCTGTCAGGCGCCATGCTCGTTTCAGGCAGATTGTGAATAGTTTCCCAGGAATAATCGGTGAGCCGAACCAACTGTACGACGGTGCCCGGGGGATCAGGAGGTCCTGGTGGTGAATCGGTGGGGCTCATCCTCGCCCTCGGCGACGTAAATGGCGAGGCAACTGGCATGTTCCAACAAGTTGCTACAGTTCGAAGGTACTTTAAATGAGCAAAATAATAGCAACAGCCACGTAGTCAAAATCAGTGAACGTTGCAGCTGAGTGGTTAGCTGTGAGTTGAAATGGTGAGGATAACATCCCCTCCAGTGGAGGCGGGCAGGCTCACACGCGGAAGCTGTCCACGTCTGGAAAGCTTCGCAGTCTAAGCCACAGCACAAGGAAGCGGCCGCAACGATGTATTCCCTAGATGGGATTCATTTTCAAATAAAGGGGCGATGCGACGCGGAGTGCCACTGATTCAGCCCTTGTCGTCTGAGCGTTCTGTCAAAGGGCTTCTGGAAAACCCTACGCAGCCAGTTCTTGATGTCTGAAACATAGGGTACCTGCCTGAATCCCTGCTAGCCACGCGTTGGGGCCGTCGTGACTCGTGTGCTGCTTCCGGCCCACGTGGAGCGAGGTCAAAGAGCCGGGCGTTCCGACGGTGATTGGCCGAGCCTCAGTGAGGGCTTGATCCTCTGCTCGCCAACAAGGATCGGGAATTCCGGCACGGCGGCTGAGAAAAAAAGCCTCCGCTTTGGCATGCTGCGAGGTCTCCTCGTTCCTTTGGTGTAATTGGTTATTATACCACATCCGGCCTCTCCGTCGTCCGTGTTACCATCGCGAGATTGCAGATGTCAATTATTTCCAAACAACAGGGGCTAGTTCAGGCGACAGGCAGGAAAGCTCTATTGACCTTAATTAAGGGCAGTCTCACTGTGCCTCAAGATGCTGTTTTTTTTTTCTCAACAACAAAATTTCGGCAAACTAACCAAGTCATTTCTAACGTGACATTTCCCAAGATGACGCCTCCTCTCGACCCCGCTCTCGGACCGCTCATGGTGATTGTGACTAGCGTTATGCACGTCATCTTGATCCCCCTCTTCGCAGCTCGTTTGTATGGCCGCATCGTGCCTGACTGGCGTGTCTCTTGGGACGGTTACTTTCTCATTGCTGCTGTGGTACGTTCAAAGCTGACTTGTAGTGTTTCACTATGGAGGCCGATACTACCTGCTCTACTACGTCCTAACTGAATCTCTGCCATCTCAGATCTTCGATCTCATTCAATGGGTCTTCCTCCTCGTCAGTATCGGCAGCGGCTACGGCCACCACCCTGACTATGTGGATCCGCAGCGTCTTATTCCCCTGGCGAAGTTTCTTTTTCTCTGCCAGCCGGTTTCCGTTTGGGCCCTCTCGTGCGCCAAAATCAGCGTCGCTTGTTGTCTACTGCGGATCCAACGCGGCGTATGTTCCGCTAGCAGGCGCACTTTTCTGTTCTGCCTCATCGGCCTTCAGGTCATCATCACGGCCATTATCAACTACTTCCAGCTCAACACTTGTCGCCCCCTTCGTGCTAACTGGGGCGAGAGCGCCCCTGACACCCAGTGCATTGACCAAGCCGCCGCTCGGACGTCAATATATGTCAACCTTGCCATGATTGCTTTCACCGATCTTACATTTGCCCTCCTCCCGCTCTCGATGCTGCGAGATCGTCCCCCCGTACACGAGAAGGTAGCGATTTACTCAATTGTCTTGACTGGGTTTTTGAGCACTGGCGCTACGGTCGCGCGGATGACCTTTGTCAAGGATTTCGTTATTGGGAGTGAGTCACCCGAAACTCAGTTCGAATTTCGACTTACAAGAGCATTAATCAGGGGACATCGTGGTAAATGCGGTGGGACTAACAATCTGTACAAACCTCGAGATGCAATTTGCGTAAGGCAACATGTCATCTGCTATTATTGTCTTGCTGCAATCAGAAACGAGACTAACATATCCACGGAGCAGGATCATTGCGGCCAGCATAGCATGTCTGAAGCGTCCATTGGTCAAATTTCTCCAGAAAGCCGGTGCGATTGATATCGAGTCTTCTCCTGATGGATGTCATGGGGAGCAGAATTCTCAGGTTGAAGGAGATAAAAAGGGGTAGATACAACAGTCTAAATGGCAGCTCACTCCAGACTGCTCGCTTCATATGAAGAATGAGAAGCATCCGAACCCTCGAAACCCTTCCGTATCTTCTCATCCTCAAGCTCGTCCCCATCATCATCACCCGCGGGACTTAACTTGAAGGAGTGCCTGGGTTGTATTGCCCCCCACACTAAGCCAATTTCCCTCGGAACTGTCGTCCACTCTCCACTCTCAGTTCTTTCTGCTCTCCACAAGCATTTCTAGTTGACCTTGGACTCAGACGCAATGTCGGAGCACCCTCCACTTCTGACCCCCATTGGGCGACTTGGGACGGCTGGCCACATTGGGAGTCGTGCTCGAGGAACAAAAAAACTCTGACGAAAACCAATGAACGAGTTCATCATCTTCCAGTTCAAGGCCTGTTTAGGTCACTTGGAGGCATTGGGGGCAGTCGCTTAGTGGTTAAAATACTAACAGTTACAACGAAATACCTACCGTTGTGGTCGAACATGATTATCAAAGAAATATGAGATTGAGGTACTAAGATCTAAGCCATCACTTCTATAAGAAATACATCTAATACACCACTAACAAATAAAATATCCCCTACTCTATGTACATGCACCCACCTACCCATAATCCTCCTAGTCGTCGCAGGGATAATTCGGGCCCCTGTTCGTTTTGAATCCACTGGAGTACTGGATCCAGTTCTTCCTTGCCTCGGCAACGCCGCACACCGGAATCTGGACGACACCGGCGGTCCGGACGTTATTGTCGGCCATGGAGTACATGGTCTGTTGATTAACCTGGCGCGCCTTGCCGATAGTGAGAATGACATTCTTCCTGCCGTTGGCGATCCAGTTATTGACGGCGCCGTGGATGAAGTCCTCGTGGGTCAGGCCGCCGTAGTGGCCGGGCCTGACCATGAGATCCTCGATGCCATAGGCGCGGCTGAAGTCGTTGCCGGTGCAGCTCCAGCAGTTTTTCTGGCAGCCTGACTGTGTTGAGCAAGTCTCGCCGGCGTTCTGCGCGGAAATGATGTAGTACATCTTCTCCACGTCCTTGTCGCCGCGGACGCACGCCCACGACAGGTTGCCGTCGGCGTCGCTCAGGTCACCCTTGAGGGGATTTATGGTCCCGCACGGCTTGCCGGTGTCGACGACGAAGACGCCCTCCTCGGTGATCTCGGCGCGCACCTTGGAGATAGACACGGCGGCGGCGGTGGTGGCCATGGTCATGTCCTTGGCGTTGGCGATGGTGTCGCCGTTGCGCAGGGCCCAGTTGAACTTCTTGTAGGCCTGGTTGAAGGCGGGCGAGGCCACGAGCGTGAAGCCCATGCCGAGTAGGTCGAGGAAGACCTGCATGCCCGCGTTCTTGTCGGGCAGGTTGCCAAAAATCTCGGTGAGGTCGTTCATGTTGCCAAGCGCCATGACTTGCTCGCTGAGCAAGCCGACACGGAAGTTAGCTATAAGCCCACTGACTTGTGCGAACGAGGTCAATATCATGTACATGCCGGCCGTCATGCCATTGCCAGCGGCGTACTCGCCCTGGCTGACGGCCCAGTCCGACGTGCCCAGGAAGTGCTGGTCGCGGAACGTGGCGATGCGGCGCGTGATCTCGTCCGAGTCGGGAAAGTTGACCCACTCGTTGTCCTTGTAAACAAGCTTGCTGGACTGGGTGATGGGGTCGTAGGTGACGTTGACGTTCTTCTCGGCGCGCCTCCAGAACCCCAGACTACCGCCGCTGGCATCGCGACGGCGTTGCCCCTTGCTGTGCTTGATGATGTCTTTGATCTCGGCGTTGGTGATGTAGCCGGCCGTGTTAGTGCAGGGACCTGCGGCGGCGCCCGAGGCGGGTCCCACGAACGGACACTGCGGCCCCGTACAGCCGGCCTGGGCCATCTTGAAGGAGCGACCGTAGCTGGCGATACCGGCGAGGATCTTGTTGGTTGGGATGCCGGCCTTGGTGATCATGGACAGCGCGTTGAGCGTCTCGGTCATGTTGATGTGCGAGCGCAGGCAGTTGCCGTCCTTGAGCGTGCAGCCGGGCGTGGCCCACTTGTTGCCGTAGTCCCACTGGCCGTGCAAGTCGTAGGTCATGTAGACCACGTAGTCAATGAAGGGCTCCATCTCGCCAAGCGGGAAGCCCTTGAGGTACCGCTACGACGCCGGCACCGCGATAGCCAGCGTCTTGCCGGCGGGCAGCTTGGCGCGCACCATCTTGAGGAACTGCACCACGTTGTTGGCAAACGTCTCGCGGTTGGTCGCCGTCACGCCCTGCCGGAAGATGGGGTACGTGTCGGTGTCGGTCGAGAACGACCAGCCGCCGAACGAGAGGATGCGCTTGAAGCGCTGGATGCGCACAAACTTATCTCACTACCCCTTGGTCTTGCTCAAGTCGACCTTGAAGTCCTTGGAGATCTCGCCAAAAGCAAAGTGCACGTGCGTGTGCTTGGCCGGGATCTCGCTGACGTCCATGTTAAGGCACGGGCGCGAGGGGTTCCACGACTCGAAGTAACCCAGGTCCATGAACTTGGCCGGCTTTTTCTTGTTGTTGAAAATGTCGGTACCGCATTTGGAGATGCAGGCGTTCTCCTTGTCGCCCGAGTACCACGCCAGCTTGCCCGTGGCCTTGGTGCGCGTGCAGAAGTCGGACGTGGTGCCGCACTGGCCCCAGATGTTGCAGCAGGCGTTGAGCGGGCAGGGGTTCATCTTGGCCATGTCCTCGCCGGCGTTGGGCTGCCGCGAGCCCCGCTTCTGCGGGCCGCAGACGGCGTTGCCGAACGGGTTTGGCGGCTTCGGCGTGCCTTTGGAGACGCACATGCGGATGCCCATCTGCGGCGTGACGTAGCCCGTCCAGCCCCAGACCTTCTCGTTGAACGACTCTAGCTCGGCAACGGTGAGCCCGCCCTTGGACGTGCCAATGCTGATGCACGACTCGTCGGGCTGCACCATCCACGACGAGCACGGCCCGTCGGGATTGCCCTTGGGCTTGAGGTCGGGCATGGCGCCGTCGTTGCAACACACGTGCTGGCCCACAACCAGGTTGGTGCAGAGATCCGACTTGGGGTTGTACTTGATGAAGTCGTCCCAGTGTGCGCCGCACTTAGACGCTAGTTTGTCGCATGTGTCGTCCTTGACGGCTTGGATGGTCCTACAGGTGGCGGGCTTGGAAAGCAGACTGCGCACGGCTAGTCCGGGGAACTGCTCAACGGGAAGGGGCACGCGCGTGGTGACGCTGGTTGCAATGCTACCCGATGGTTTGTATCCATCGGTGGCGGCGACGCACTTGGACTCGGCCTAAGACCGGACAGCCTTTTGCGCAGAGGCGAGATTGTTGGTACTGCCGACGACGACGCCGAAGATGTAGTCCGAAGAGACGTTGGCGCTGCAGACCTGGGCAATGCCGCCGATACTGGTGGCGCTGTCCTGGGCCTTGATATGGTCGATATAGGCAGAAAACGCCGTCTTGGCTGTGGCGGCCGTGTTGATCAGGCCACCCAAGTACACGCCCACCGCGGCCGTGTCGGCATAGGCAAATAGGGTGGTGGCGGCGCAGTTCTCGTCCTTGCTGAGGCGGGTGTGGATATGCTGAAGCGAGTTGAGGCATCTTTTGGTGGACGGTAGCGTCCCCGGAGGATGCGGAAGCGAGGCCCAGCTCGGACGGAGTGTCCTTGTCGCCTCCCTTGACGCATACGGGCGGTGCAACCACGACGTCAAGCTCGGTCGAGTCGCGCTTCCTCATCACCGGTGCCTTGGGAGCTTTGGCGTCATCGCCAGCCGTGCAAGCCCTGACGGTGATGGTCTTGGTGTAGTCGTCGAGCGGGCGGAAAAGTGGCAGGTCGAGCAGGATGGCCTTTGTGCACCATCCCAGTCGATCCAATGACTGGTATGCAAACCAGTTCTCAGGGGCACCCAGGGACGAGCAGGTGGACGGGCAGTCGCTCAGAACAATCGAGTTTTCAAAGTCGGCCGCGATGCCTGAGGGCAGTGATAGACCCAGAAGCAGCAATGCTGCCGCCCTGGAGAGAACAATACCAACTGGTGGTGGTGTCCATGGCTCTTTTATGGCTGTCGTCGTTTTCTTCGGGAGTATCCCGAGGATACGTGTGTACAATTACCTAACCAGGTCTTCAGGCTTCGCCGCTTCACGATCTTGCCGGAGATCATCGTGGCGCGACCGGCTGGCGTTCTGCCTCGTCAAGACCCTGTCAAGACGGCGCTATGTCTTGTCCCTTTCGATCCTCCCTACCACGGTACTTTTGCTAGCTAGCGCTGTCAGTGTGAACTCTGCGACGTTACCTGGCACGCGACCAAGGGCCGAGTTAGGTATCTAGGGCTGGGCAGTGACAAAAGGAGTACCGACACAAAACGCTCGGGTAGTTTAACGCCAAATGCTGTTAGTCGCCTCATGCGGACATTTAGCGAAGGCTTTTGACATCGCCAAGCTCAATTGCGCCGCGTGTAGGCGAGCATTCAACCGCACTCTGAGCACGCGAGCATCACGACCCTGCAAACTATTTGCCACTAAGGTAGGTAGACTTGCGGCGCCGGCAACACTGGTGAAAGCAACAGCCGACTGCACTTCCGGGAAGTTAGGACCCCCTGAAAACCTCAGAACCACATACATTTTGTCCTTCACCATGAAGCCGAGACTACTGTGCCGCAACGACAGGATATCATAGCAGAAAGGCCACGTCAGAAGCAAAGGACCCCCTCGAGCACTATCTTGTGGTAGGATGTCTATTAACTCTATCTCTTACATATATCAAGTACACCCCCCATAACTGCTAGACATCCTTGAACTTGTGGCTGACACTGGCAACGACAATGCTGAAGAGTCCCATGTCCCAGTTATCGACGTACTCTCGGACTCTCCACGACTTGTCATGGAGTATCGCGAGGAGAGAGCCGGGCTTGGTACCCTCTTTGGTATTGTTGCTATTTGAGCCCGTTTGCTTGGGTTGAGATGCTGCAGGCTTCCATTGCTCACCCGATTCCGGCGATTTCCAATTTGCGTCACCATCTCTGCGGTCACGGTTCCATCCGAGTTATAGTCGTCGTTCGGGGCATCCTTAGTATTCGGGACGGAGACTCCATCCTCGATCTCGAAGATTCTTCGTAGGTGTCGATCAATGCCCTGCTCCCGCCACTTGTCCCAACTCCCGGCGGTGGTCGGCACATGGGGCAGCGGCTGATCCAACAGGTCGCCGAGTGATGAAACCCCGACATATGCCGATGGTGTTGCTGGCAAGCGTTCAATCTGATTGGCAAGTTTCCCTCTATTTTGCGCGGATACTCGGCAGAAGAGCGACACGGCGCCTTGCAGGTAGTTGTGACTTCCCAGTGGCTGTGCGGCACAGTCTGGGCTCTTGCTGGATGCCCTCCACTGGTCATCCAACTTCATCAAGCCGCGTCGAACATAGCTCTGAATGCACAAGCTGTAGAATACCAGGACCCAGTTGTCGTCTTCATCCCGCTTCTTTCGGAGCAAGGCGCCCGTGAGTGCCTCGACGTATTTTGGAATGCGTTTGCTAAGGCCGTCCAGTCCTGGGGCAGTGCAGTCCGCAGATGAGCAGAGCGTGTGTGCCGTCGGCGTGAGCGTTCCCGAAGTGCAGAGCCGAATCGCCTCCAGGCAGTGTCGCAGGCAATTCAAGGAACAGTAAATCAGACGCCTCTGCTTGCGAATCAGCAGGTGACAAAACCTTGCATGAGCTGCAGGGGGGTGCTTACCTTGGTTTCCCATGTCCGATACTTGGCTTCACAGCGGGACGCTACCTCGAGGAGGGCGACCAAGTCCTCTACGTCCTCAACACCAATTATTTGGGCGGCTCTTGGGTTGTCGCCCAGCTCCCACACGATCTTAACGATAAGCGTGTCGTAGGGGAAATCGTAGACGAAGTCGCCATCCATCTTGTAAACATAGCCCCTCATATCCTTCACTTCGGTGGTGGCGACCCTGACAAGGATGCGACGATGTCGTTCATTCTCCGCGCTGGGCCCAGAGGTTTTGATTCCCCACACATCACGATGTCTTCGATGTTTCGCTTGCTCCAAAACCTTTCGCGCCTTCATCAGCGATGGCACCGGGTCGTCGAGTGCGGCGTTGCCCAGGCATTCGGCTGCGGCAGGGAATGGTGGAGGCGAGGTAGGAGGCGACGATGACCCCTGACGGGTGGACGATCGACGACAGAGATATGGCAGGCCCGCAATATCGCAAACCAATCCACGGCGGCAGAGGATATGGGAACTTCTGGGGAACGATGCGCACCGCTTGCAAGGACTCTCTGGGGTAACCGGAACACACCGCATGGAGAATCAGCACTCTCGCTCAATCATCAAAAGAAGTTGATAACAAGTAGATACCTTTTTGCGCGTCAGTCTGCACGGCCAGCACGCGACGCTCATATGGTCCTCTCCTTGAGATTTGGAGCCGCCCCGTAAAATGCGTTTGATGGAAACGCCGACACCTGCGCCCCCGCATGGAGAAGAGCGGCGCTGGTCTGAAGATGGCTGTATGGTCTTAACAGAATCCCGGTCAGCCCCAGTCGATTGAGCAACTTGTGATGTCTGAGGAATCGGGGTGTCGTCGAGAGATGGTGTGTGAAGGCTAGTGGCTTCCCAGGACTGCAACCCCTCTGTCAATGAGGCACTCGACAATTGCTGCCGCTGGCCCCGTTGTTCAGATGACCGGACGTTGGCGGCCGTGTAGTCCGGCCATGTGGGATCAGTGATTGCTGGCAACGTCCGGTTGTGGTCGACAGGTGCCCATACAAGAGGGTGGTGCCAGTTTGCTGAGGAGGCAAGATATTGCGTCTGGTCCCTTGCCGTATCCCGTGGAATGATGGCAACTCGTGGGTGGTTCGGATACCGCGATGCCTCAAATCGTATCGCCCGCCCTCGTTCTCTGGAAATCCTAGTGAGGATGTTTTCTTGCTCCGAGTCGAGACACTCAATCTCGAGGTCCCCCTCTGCAGCGGTGCCGAGCATCGGATCCAATAGTGCGAGGACCCTTTGTTCAAAGTCGGATGTGCCAATACCGCCTGATTGCTGGGTTAGAGCACCAAGTGCCTCATCGTATGCTAGCGTTTGGATGAACTGAGGTTCTGTGTGTGGTGCTGGCTCGAGGGATGGCGCGAACGTTTCAGTCTTCAGACCACCCTCACTTTGGAAGTTGACGTCATCTAACCCTGAGATATCGTCGAACTCGATTGGCCCATCCTCAAAGAAATCGAAGACTGCTCTCGCCGTGAAATCTCCATCGAAACTGATCGGAAGAGTTTCGCACCTTCCTGGGAACGGCGAACAAAGGGAGTCCGGCACGGGAAAAGATGTGAAGTCAAATAAGCTTTCGAGGTCCCCTAAAAACGGAAAAAGTGGCGGGTCCCAAGGTGACTGGTGTGACATCCTGGTGAGATGTGCTCGGCAGTGCCAAGAGATTAGGAATGAGACAGGGAAAATCGAGCCGGGCTGGTGCTGGTGCGAAGGTGTGGAGAAACGAATTATTGCGCACCCAGGGGCGACGGTCTTCATGTTCCTTTTCTGCATCATCACTCGAAATTACAAGGCCGCTCTTTCCTTCGTCGCCCATGTGTGCCAGCCCTGAGCTGCAAAGAATGTCGACGCCAAGCCCTGCATGGATCGTGACGAAATCTCTCAGCCCGCGGCGATGGAACCCAGGCCAAGGCCCAAACGCTACAGCGAATTTTCTGGATTCCTTCCGGATTTGGTCCCCTGCAGCAGCCCTTGTTTTACTAAGAGGTCACAGCGCTCTGGTCAGCTCGCACGACAACCACTGTCAGGTCTTCTGGGAGGAGCGCAGGCTGCGCAGCTGCAAGAGCCCGCGCCGCCAGTGCTACCTCCCGCGCCTGTCATCCGCATCTGACGAATCAGATCCAGAGGCCGATCCCGGTCCTCCTGGCGCCCGCTGTTCCCGCGATGTCGCCCGCAAGGGTCGAACTGGCGGAGCAATCTCCCCCTCTGCGCTGTCTGTGTTGATGCATTCAACACCTTCACCGAAAAAACACTCTACGGCGTCAAGCTCATTTTCGGCAAGGCTGTAGGAGACAAGTCAATTAAGCCCTTCGGACAACGCCGAGGCAGCAGTTGGCACCCAACCATATTATACGTGGTCTGTCGGCAGTGTCCACTAACCCCGATCCGTCTTACGATGCTACCCAATTCATGGGCCCACACCAGTGTCAGCCTGCACGCATGTTTGTCCCGACCGCGTCGCTCGCTCATGGAACAAGGTAGTCGCACCCACGGGATAGCACCACTCACACTATGCAGGAAAAGGGGGCTTTTTTGTCAATGATTGACTTTCCTTGTCGGAGTTCAATTGCCCCGTTCTGACGCATCGTGGATGTGCTCGGGCTTGGCGACCGGCCAAAGTGGCCGGTGCCCCACATTTCTACCAGACCGGAACCCCACCTTCGGCCAAATTCGCCGGAGCCGGGTCCCGGGCGGGTCAAGTCCCGACAGGACCGTCAGGCCCAACTTCGGCAACACAGCGCGTACTTGCTGTGTGCCATTCCATGCATAAAGCCCCGATCTCTCCTCATGCTCAGTCTTCCGTAGCTTCTTCAACCCAACTGCGATATTTTCCTCAATTTACTCCCCGTTCAGATCACCATGAACGATCGTGTCATCAACCTCGCTGCCGTCCTTGCATCCCCAAACACGGATCTTATCGTCCAAGAGCGTGCCATTCCACTCACAGGACCGGGTGAGATCCTGATTCGCAGCCACGCTGTCGGATTGAACCCCATCGACTGGAAGAGGCAGACATGGGGCTACATGATTCCGGTGTACCCCACCATTCTTGGTACTGGTATGTCGAAGTTTATCTCATTGAATGGAGAGGCCGACGGAGTTCTGATACCAAAAATGTAGACATGAGCGGCGTCGTGGTTGAAGTCGGACAGTCCGTGACGAGCTTTAAGCCCGGAGACCTTGTAATCGGCTTTGCACACGGTCTCTGCTCTCAGAATCTCGACAATTGCGCCTTCCAGACGTATGTCCTCGTCAAGGCAAACGCCGCAGCCATAATGCCAGCTTCGATGGATTTCATCAAGGGTGCCTCGCTGCCGACTGCTGTAGGCACTGCCACGATGTGCCTCGCCGACGTCTTTGGCTTGTCTATTCCAGGCTGGACATCAGTTTCAAATCAAGCGCCATCCGCGTCTGCTGCACTTCTGGTATGGGGAGGTGCATCTGCAGGTGTAGGGGCCATGACAATTCAGCTCGCCCGGATGGCTGGCTTGACAGTCTTTGCAACGGCAAGCAAGCATCAGCACTCGCGGCTCATATCCCTTGGTGCCACCGAGGTAGTCGACTACCACTCTCCGACGGTGGTCGATGAACTGATTGTGGCTGCCGAGCGGGCTGGCAAAAACATCGTCTACGCTGTGGACGCCATCTCGACGGAGGAGACACTGACTGCTGTCATGGACACGCTGAGGAGGTCGTCCAAACCGGACACGCAGAGCATCATCTCGCACACAACCCCTTGGCCAACGAATGTAGCTCGCCCGGATGATATTGCGGCCCGACAGGTCAGGGGCGATGACTTATGGGGGCGAAGGGAGGACTTGTGCGCATGGCTGTACGGTGAGGCGTTGCCGAAGTGGCTGCAAGATGGAAGTATCATACCATCGCCCATCAAGACCATCGAAGGTGGGATAGAGGGGATTCAGAACGGCCTGAATGAACTGAGAAAAGGTGTCAGTGGGGAGAAGCTTGTTGTCCGGATATAAGTGTTTTCCATGTCATTCTTTTCTTGCCGCCAGTCGGTACTTGGATCATATCAGACAGTATTCGGAATCTGAAATCTCCATTCCTCTTCCAACTTTCAACCGGCTACCCCTGACAATCAACATGTAGAGTGGAACAATCCACCCACAGGAACCGAAGAAATCAACCCATTGTAGATAGCCACGGCCGCACGTGTCTCTGCAACATGAACCGTCACGCCGCGGGCCTCGAGTGCCTCGGCAACGGAATCGGCGACGCCCAATCGCTCCTGCATTCCCCGGGAAAGTACGACAACCTGAGCACCATGGCTGAGGAGCTCTTCAACATCTGCGATCTGAATGCCGGGGTTGTGCTTCGTCCCTGTTTCTCCCCAGTCCCAGACACGGCCCCCGCCGGGCCAGAGTTTGACGTCTTTGACCTCGCCCATGCCATGTACGTCGATTCGGCCCCAAGCTATGGAGTTGATGAGTGGTGATGGCGAGGATGCGGGCTCGCTAGGCTGGGTGTGGATTATTGCGGCTTCAGCGTTCGTAGCGTTGGCTGTCCCTCCACTTTCGGCATTGGCGTCGGCAATTGCCTCACTCTCCTGATCGTTGGCTGTCCCTCCACTTTCGGCATTGGCGGCGGCAATTGCCTCACTCTCCTGATCGTTGGCTGTCGGTAGCACACTCATCCCAGCGGTGATGTTTTGGAAGAACCTGAGCTTGTTGATGTTTGTTTGAAAGCGTTCCAGGGGGAGAAATCTGCTTGTCAAGAAGACAAGAGGTTCATGGCAAGTGAGCGTAGGATTACACACCTACGCACCTCCAAACAAGACCCCGCACTGCCTGCACCCCCTCATCGAAGTAACTCATGACGGCCCTAGTTCTCCGTTCTCCGAAGCCCTGCATCTCGCCAAGAGTTTACTTTTGTCGCAGAATGCCTCGTACTTAGGTAGGTAGATAGTTAGCATCACGAAGTTCGTCAAGAGCTTTTCATTGTCCTCGAATGTTCGTATTCGCCTCGATTATTCCGGGTACCCAACTCGACCAACTGTGCGACTCAAGCCTGAATTTCAATAACCAAATTTCTTTCCACTATCCCAGGGAACCGATCTAACCAACCAGTTTTCAGGATACGATTCGTCCTGCTCGGAACTCGACGTAGCGGGTCCGAACCATATTTGTAATGTACGCTGCTTTGTAATCATCAGTTGGTTGGCAGCCACTTCCCGGACTGCGAACCCGGAGCTAAGCGGAGTTTATTGTCCAACCTCCCCCTCTTCATTTTCCATAAATGACAGGCAGCACCTGGCTTCAATCAAGGTGCCCAACTCTAGTTATCGGGACGCTGGTACTAAAGGCTCAGCTAAATTTCCTTTCCCATCTCTGTTATTTCACAACACGGCCGTTCTCTATCAGAACGTCCTTGTCCTTCTTTCATCCGTCATCAGAATGCCAAGCACGATGAAAGCTATCAAGCTGACGAGGCCTGGGGAGGCAGAAATCCAGGAAGTGCCGATCCCGGCTCTCCGCGATGATTATGTCCTCGTCAAGGTCAAGGCCGTGGCGTTGAACCCAACTGACTGGTAAGATATTGATGCCAGCTGCACCGCCTTATGACTTTCGGGCTGACATGTGCGATACCCAGGAAGCACATTGACAATATGTCTGTCCCGGGCTGCACATCGGGGTGTGACTTTGCTGGCGTTGTTGAGGAAGTCGGATCGAAAGTGACCAAGGCTTGGAAGAAAGGCGACCGAATTGCCGGTTTCACGCATGGGGCGAACCAGGTCCAGCTGGAAGATGGTTGCTTTGCCGAATACTGTGTTGCGAAAGGCGACCTTGGGACCAAGGTATTCCTCCTTGCACTGTCTCCAACAAGCTACGGCTGACACGCATCCAGATTCCCGATGACATGACCTTCGAGGACGCCGCTACATTGGGCGTTGGAATCACGACGGTCGGCCAGGGGCTCTATCAATCGTTGGGCCTTCCGCTCCCAGGAGCCGATGTGAAGGCGAATTTCCCCATCCTGATCTACGGAGGGAGCAGCGCAACCGGCACGCTTGCCATCCAGTATGCTCGGCTTTCCGGCTGCTCCAAGATCATCACAACATGCTCCCCGCGCAACTTCGACCTGGTGAAATCTCTTGGCGCAGACATTGCATTGGATTACAACGATCCTCAGTGCGCCCAGAAGATCCGAGACTACACGAACGACTCGCTCGAGCACGCATTGGATTGCATCTCCACTAAGGAGAGCGCCGAGATTTCTTCCTCTGCCATCGGCCCGAAGGGAGGCGTGGTCTCCTATCTCCTGTCCGTCAAGCACGATCGAGAAGACGTCGAAGTCAAGTTCACGCTTGGGTACTCGGTCACCGGGGAGGCCTTCTCGTACGGCCACGCACAAAAGTGGAAGTTCGCGCCGAAGCCCGAGGACTTTGAGTTTGGAAAGGAATTCTGGGGCTTGACGGAGAAGCTGCTCGCGGACGGGCGGGTCAAGCCTCATCCTGCGGAGGTGGGTGAGGGGGGGCTGGAGGGTGTCTTCAAGGGATTACAGGCTATGAGGGAGGGGAGAGTGAGCGGGAAGAAGTTGGTGTATCGTGTTGATGAGACGCAATAGGTCAAGTGCAACTGACCGTGCATCTGCGTAACACCGTACACAGTCAAATAGTACGCTAGGTTAAGTTATGACCCTCTGGCCCATGAGAGATGGAAGATACCTCCCTATGAAGCCTCGGGCCAAAATATTAGTCCCTTGGTCCTGTGCGAACATGCGCTCTTGAAACCTTCTCACGGTCCTGTCCCACGGCAAGACCTGGGCTTTTCACATCACAGGCCATTTTGACGTGCAGGAAGGCCTATTCGGAACGCAGGTACACCTTTTTGGACTGGGAGATCGCCTGTGATATAGAAACTATAGGCCGCCTTGACAGTAAGAAAACATCTTCCACACTAAATACAAAGACCTTTTAACCCGTGCTTGCGTCTACTACAAAAACTAGTCCACAATGCCATTCCCCTTGGTAGCCTTTCCGCCTGGTCCCTGGGTCCTGCTCCCATCACGATGAACGTGGATCTTGCCCTTGCTTGCTCCATCGCCCTTGGACGGCTCAATAGTAAAGTGCTCAACGGGTTCGTCGGTATTTTCGTCGTGCCATCCATACAGAATAGTGCCTGCCAACACAAGAGCCTGGTACATGGCCCTCTTTCCAAGATCAACTGTCGTCTTCAATTCCTTTTGCTTGATGGAACCCTGCTTGAGCTTTTTCGGGAAGCTGAGGTCGATTTTACTAGCTTTATACTTCCTAGCCTCGAGCACAGTACGTGTATCGACGTCACACGCCGGCAGGCTGGCTTCGTTGCCGGCAGTCAGGGTGAATGCCTCACGAATTTCGATGCCGGAAGCAGGTGCCGCACTGACGACGGCCGCCAGGGACAGGGCGAGAGAGACAAAGTTGAAAAAACGCACCGTGATTAACAGAAAGTGAAAGGTTTGGAGTTCGAGGGAGCGGGGTGATGGTTGGGAATACTGGATGCAAGATAAAACCATCGTTCGTTGACCTTTTCTTAACAGAGCATTTGATCAGCACCCACCCTATGTCTTCCAGCTCCAAGCCGGTGATTAGTATCGCGGTGCCATGCCGAAGTCCCGGGGATTGCAAGGAGATATGTTGGGCTGACTGCATATGAAGTATAGTATGCCAATAGAATGGCCTCAGCTTAATTGGTAGGTGTATTGCATCGTATTCGCCTGCTGCGTCTGTCTGTCCACTTAGAGGTGTCTACGCGATGGAAGATTCGCATATCCCGCCAGTCTACCTATCGAAGCAGCCGACCAGCCTCAATTAGATGAAGGCGGACTGCTTCCGTAACATATCCCGAAGTTGACTATTCGTCCTCACCTATCACCATTCAAGTTTGTATACCTCGCATCCAGCAGGAACCGAGACTCTTTGAAATGTCGCAAGTTTCCAAAGGGTGCCAGTAGTTCCAGATTGTAAGCCCGGCACTTCACGTTTTCAAACTCAACACAACAACACTGGATATATTTCTTTTTACAATGAGCGACAGAGAAAAGACTCTGGATGTGGCGGCAAACTTGTGTAACGCTGAATCTGAGAAATATACAGTGTAATTCAATTCATCGGCAGCAGGTATACCCGGTGTGGTGGTGTTGAACCAACCGCCCGTTGTGGTACGATATCCACCTTGTCTAATCCTACGCCGTCGAAGGATGCGCTTGCTGGCCAACCCTTTTGCCGCATGGCGCGCATATTGCGCTGACATTTACAAACGCCAACTGTCGCATAGCCCACCCACGTGCAAAGGCCACATTTCCTCCCGTTACACTAAACCCGCCAGCTCCGCACGGCTAGTGTCGTGAACCGAACATTCAGCAATGACCACCGAGAATAGGATAATGGGAGTAAGCGCTTGCTCTGGGCAGTATCCTTCCATAGCTGACTATATCTACAGTTTTAGAAGCGCGCTGAACAGTACGTTGTCGGGAAGTTTCACCCAGTTTATCTTGGCGATGTTCTCCATGAGCGTTACCACATCTTCCGCAAACTAGGCTCTGGCTCCCAGGCTACAATTTGGTTGGCAAGAGACGCAAAGAACGAATCCCCACGGTGCGTCGCCATCAAAGTGTTCAGCGCCAGTTTGAGCGAAAGCGAGATCAAACTGGACGGTCTACTCAAGCTTTACTTGTCAACAAAGCCGCTTGGGGAGTCTCATGTCGAGCACGCTCTCAATTCATTCATTGTCGATGGGCCAAACGGATGTCACTTCTGCAAGGTCGTCGAGCCGCTGGGCGCCTCGCTCTATTCCATCCTCGAAACCGTATTTGAGAGACGGTGCGACTTGAATGAGCCTGAAAACTGGCTGGGCATTGCAAAGGAGGGCGATGGCTAGTCCGCAAAAGTCGCCAAGCAGGCGTGTTGGCAGATCCTCTTGGGTCTCGACTACCTCCACAGCCAGAAAATCGCACATGGAGATATCCAACCCGGGAATGTATGCGTTGCATTGGACTCTGACCTCTCGTCGATAGGGGAGAATGAGATCCAACGAGATGTCTGGGTCAGCGATGTCGAACCGACAGAGAACCAGGACACCTCCGCTGATGGTAACAATGCCCTGTCATCCGATGGCCTACCGCACAACCTTGAATCGGAGACTAATCAGGATGTAACCTCCCAAGACGCCGACGCTTCCTCCTCGGACAGCTCATCCGACTCCGATGGAACCTCCGTTGGAGAATGGGAGGAAGAGTTCAACAGGATCCAAGCACTGACCAAAGCACAGTGGGAACGCTTTCAACTCGACAAAGGCGACCCCCTTGCCCCGCCCCATTCTCCCGAATGGAACAAGGCAAACTTCCTCAACTCGCGAGACGACATCGAGCTCCTCCACCAAAAGGACGGCAAGCCCTTGCTCCCCAACAAAATCCAATACACAATCCGGCCCACTCCCCGGTGCAGTCCAACCGACCTCAACAACGACAAGCCCTTTCGCCTCGTCCTCATCGACCTCGGCTTCGCCCGCCCCTTTGACGTCTGGGAGAAATACCCCCTGAAAAACGCGTCCGACTTCCGCCCGCCCGAGCTCCTCCTCGGGATCCCAGCAACACATAAAGCCGACATCTTCTCGCTGGGCCTGCTCTTCTGACAGATCTTCATGCTTCGCCGCCTGGTGGAGACCGTTTTCTACGGGGATGATGGCCCGGAGAAAACGCAGCAGAAGAATCGCCTGCTGCGCGACTTTGCGTATCGGTTGGGGCCGATTCCGGCTGCGCTGAGTGCAGCGTGGGAGGGGAAGGAGGCGTATTTCGACGAGGAGGGGAATGCCAAGGATATGCAGGAGATGGACGGGGAGGTTTACGAGGAGGGGCATTTTGAGGTCGGCGATATCTGGGCACAGGCGAGACAGAGGAAGCCGGTCGATATGGGGGATGAGGAGATGGAGGTGTTCGTGGGATTGATTCAGGGCATGCTTAAGTGGGAGCACGGGAGCAGGGGGACAGGCCTGCGACTGACGAGTTGCTGAGGCATCCCTGGTTCAGCGACCTGCTGAAGTAGACGCTACCTTGGGGGGGTTCACAAATTCGTGCAAGTGGGATGGTGGTTTTGTGGGACCATGGCAGACAGGAATCTACGCGCGTGCTGTTGGCCCGCTGGCATGTAATAGGATGCGTTGTGAGTCTAAGCGTCTGGTTTCGAGTAAATGACATAGGCAGACTTAAAGCCAACAGACTCAAGAAAGCCAGATCACAACAAAGAACGCCAGAGGATGTCAGCTATTTCCGGCTCTGTTGCCTTTGGCGTAACCCGCGCCATTTCTATCTTGGAAGATACCCTCAATCCAGCCGATGCCCTAGTCTTCAACATGCAAGTGTGTTTCCTACGTCGGTTGCTCTCCCCTTTGACTCGTTTCATTTTGGGTCCTCTCCTCATGTCACCGTTTCTGTTTCCAACAGCACAGCGGATTAGTTTTGGACACCTCAACTCCAATGCCCGCTCGTACGGCTTCTTCTGGGGACACATTGGTGTCCAGCGCCACGCTCAACTCGACGGGTCCATGGCCTTCGGCGGGTACGACCGCGCCAAAGTGCGAGGCCCGCCCACCGGATTCACCTCCCGAATCACAAATGACCAGCTCGTCCTGCCCGAGATCCATATCAATAAAAGAGAATGTCTATTTGCACTATAGCCTTTGGCTTATTTGCACTATAACCCCATCCACTCCCATACATAACCCTAACCCCCGCATGTCATTCCACCTGCCAATTCTGCCACGACCTCAAACACCACACGGCATCGCTCCAACTGCGAATTTTATATCACAAAGGTAAGTTTATCAATCGCGCACGACTGGCCGGGATAATTGGGTGTTTAGATGGCCTGAAACGACCCGGTGCGTGGTGCTCTAGACGATCTTAATCCTGGGTGCCGATGCGATAAATATCAGCGACGATAACCGCGATTCCGACTACAATGGCTACATTGAGCCTGACGTGGAGCCTTTCTCCAACCCTCCTCCCAGCCACAGACTCTCTGCGGAGCTATGCTGCCTACGTAGTCATTGGTTTTTTATTCGAGAATCGATAGAACTAGGCTTAAATGCGATGGATTCGATCGATCAATCAACTGAACCGCAGTCGCAATTGCGCGTGGATGCGACCGGGTGGGAGGGTGCGGGGTTAGGGTTATATATGGTAGTGGGTGGGGTTATAGTGCAAATAAGCCAAAGGCTATAGTGCAAATAGACATTCTCCAATAAAAAGACTGGGGATTGGGTTGTGAGTCAGGAGGGCTCTGTTATTTTTCTGGGGGCGGGGGAGCAGGAAGAGGGGATGGCTACGCTCGGGAGGCAGTTTATGGTTAGGGTTTATGTCTTTGTGAATGAGGATGGGTGTACGAGGGAGACGCGGAGGGTGAGGGTGAGAGGCAGGGGGAGGCGGAGGGGGAGGAGAGGGGGTTGCAACGCCGACAAGAACCCCAGGGGCGACAGCGAGTGGTGGTGAAGATGGAGGGCCCGTTGGATCAGCGTCGGATGCTGCTGCTGGAGCTGGCTCAGGGGTGCATGCAGGGGTTGTTGGTGGGATTGTTGGGGGGATCGTTGGTCTTTTGGTGCTTTCGGTTGTATGTTGGTGTGTCTGGATCAAGGAACCTGGGCAAGAATTTGAACAACACATATCTTACGGGAGGAGAAACGCCAGTGATGGCAGCGGCGCGGAATGGGAACACTCCTGAGGTGTCTGCCCGGAGGAGGGGAGATGATTACATGTTTGAGGGAAGGGCGACTACATACCGCCGATACGAACTTCCTAGTACTGGTGGTTGGAAGGATGACATTAAAATCGGCCGGGCGCGTTCTCAGGGGAGTTTTCCATTCCCAACCTGGCGGGCATTTTGGCATCCGCAGTCACAGTTTCCAAGCCCTTTCTCGATGCCATTTAGTTGTCCAGAGGGGAGATCGATGACGCACTGCAAGCTGTCAGCGGCACTCAGTCAGGGTATGGCAAAGCTCAAATCATGTTACAGTCGAGTTGCTGCAGTTGACCAGGTCCATGTATCTCATTTCCTCTCGATAATACTTCAAACATCTCTGTTCGCACCACTGATTGCAGCTTAGTCCTCGAAGACGGGCAAGCTTTGCATCGCAGTTACAGGGGAGCGCCTCTAGCTCGCCAGAGATGAACTGGAGAAAGAGAGACACCACCAGTGTGAGAATCGATGTGAGCTTCATTGTGGAAGTGTCTGCCCCAGAAAGAGTTCGTAAGTACCTAGGTTGGTGACAGAAGAGTGACTAGTTGTGGTAATGCGGGGTCTGAGTTTGCGAAACCATAGTGCCTGCCTAGTTTCTATGTACCTGCTAAGTTGTGAACCAGATGTCCACATCAATTACCCGAGATTACCTTGAGTTGAGTTACATCGATGTCACCGTCAAGACCCTTCGGTCAAGTACTTGACGAGCGGCAGTTACCTCAGGAAACTGCCAGTCACAGTTCCCGGTATTTTGTCAAAGGGGACAGACTGAGGATTTCAACTATAAGAATTCCTAGATTCGGGGAAGACGACTGATAACTAGTTACCTAACTTAGCGGCAATAGGTAGGTAGCGATCAAGCAGGGTATTAGCACCTAGCATCTGCGAACTGCCTACTAACGATCATTCCAGGATCGAATAATATTATTATGTACGCCGTGGAATAGTACGTCACATATTTCGTGCAGGCTTGGGGACAATGCGATGCAGGAACGCGACCAGGTCGTGAGAGTTCAGCAGAGCCAGGAACCGACTTAGCATCCAGGTCCCTTTAGCCGCGTCCATATCTGGGTAGCAATCGGTCATTCATTTCTAGCCGACACCACTCCCAAGGCCTGGGCGCCCCCCATGCATAGTACTTCGTACATTTCAAGCCCAGGAACACGGGTGGCGGTCCATAATGCCAAACTGCGTGGCGCGCGGCATCAAATGTCAGACCCAAGGCAAGAAGCGGAACGCTGCCGCAGTCGCATGTTGGCAGCGGTTCGGGGGATGCAAGAACAAGAGAGTTGAAGGATTCCGGACTTAGCCTACTAACTGCCAACGAACCGGGTCTTGGGGACACTGCGCAAGTATGCCTTCCCATTCTGCCGTGTCATTTCTTCCGGAGGGCTCTAGAAGGCTTCTACCGTGATCCGGCAGAAGAGCCGCATGTCCGGTGAGCACCGCAATGTTGACGTAAATTGCTTCCCCAATCCGCCCTTAATATGGTTATATTGACATCCCGTGCATCGTCCGTCTTGATAGGATAATTCCTGCTATCATCGCGAGACTCCCCTTCTCCGCACTTAGGGCGGTGCTGCCTGCGCGGATGTTTTTTTGTCGAGGGCTATATCCGTGCGGAGTCCCCCCTCGCGTCGGTGAGTTTTTGTTTGAAGTGGTCATTTGCTTCCGTATCTTGGTTCTTCGCGACTCGTCGTAATCATGATCTCTCAGATCGCCCTCCTAGCGGCCTCGACCGCGGTCTTGGTATCCGCCCAAGCAACAGCGGGGTGCACAGCAAAGTCATTTGTGGTTCCCAGCTGGGTAGTCGGAGACTTTTCGTCCACATCGGGCAGCATCTCCTTCAGCGCCTTCAACCGAGCGTCGAACGCGACTTCAACCGTCGTATGTGCCACGGCAAGCGGCAGCTGTAAGGCGTCCGGAAAGCTCGAGGCCTCTGTCCAACTCAGCGAAACCTCAGCTTTCGTTTCCTTGAATGAGACATGGAACTGCAATGACCGCGCAGGGGGTGAGCGGTAAGTTGAGTTGTAGTTCAGTCCCGCACTCTGTGGCTAACAGAAACAGTTTCATGTTCTGGGCTATTGGCAACGGTTCCGTTCCACTCGACCACGCAGAGGGAAAATACACCGCGAAGAATCCGCAGGTTCTCATCAAAGGCAACCTCATTGCCCCAGTCCAAATAACGCCCATCTACTTCGAGGGGCCGACCGGCCATGACGCACCGGGATGCAGCGCTGGATCCAAGACACCAAACTGGAAAATTTCGGCAGTCGCCTACTCAGACCAGACAGGAGACAACATCAATTCCATCGAGCAGCGAAGCATCAGCTTCCTAGTCACAAACCCGGCCACGGGATACGACGCCAGCTGCATGACTAGCGTTACCCCCGATGGGGCACAACCACGCGAGGATATTCTGACGCTGACGTGCGCCGGCTTGGAGTTCCAGTCCCCCACGATCGGCAAATACAGCACCAGCACCCTGGCCACCTTTAACGTGCTCACTAGCACCGTCAGCATCAACCAGACCTGGTACTGCGACGACACCGACCCCGGAAGACCGTACGTCCTCTCCCCCCTTTCCTTCTGACACCAACAATACGTCATGCTTACCAACCCCTTTTCCTCACAGCCTTGCCATCACCGCCTCCGGAACCGCCCCCCTCGCCCTCGCCTGCACCACCAAGCCCCTCGACGCCAGCAACACCAAAACCGACTGCTCCATCCCCTCCGCCCTCACCCTCCCCGGTACCGTCCTCTCCTCCGTCCAGGTCGCCCCCTTTTCCATCGAGGACCCCACCCCCGGCGTCGACGGCTGCACCATCTCCTCTATCTTTGCGCCCCGATGGACATTCAGCGCCTTCACTCTCGAAGGCAAGGCCGCTGCTGGTGCGGCTACGCCCACGAGCGGCACAGTCGTTGGGTTCAACATCATCCTTGAGACGCAGAATCGGCGGTACCAGTACCCGATGCCCATCAGCCAGGGGAAGGTGGTGGGCAGTGGGCCGTGGTATGAGTGCGAGATTGGATCAGATGGCGGCAACGGCCTGCCGCTGTGGCCGTACAAGTGCCAGTTCAAGTATGATGCGGCGAAGAAGGAGCTGGTGCTGGATGCGAATTGGGAGTGCAGGGATTTGGATGTTAGGCATCCGTGAGTGCATTCCTTTCTTTCTTTCCCTGTTTTAAGGACATAGGAGTGGAGATGTGGTGGCAGGAGAGGAGAAAGACATGCTGATATTAAGTGTGAATAGGGTTCTCTTCGCAGGCGTCGCTACCACGACGATCAAGACGGACCTTGCGTGCGAGTCGAGCCAGGGGGTGGCGCTTTGCGGGACGGAGGATCCGAGCTATACCTGGACGGCGGATATTGCCAGTGTTACTTGGACTGCTGGGGAGCCGCGTGGGGATGATAGTGGGCTGAGCGGAGGACTGCAAGGTCGGAGACTGTAGATGTACCAGGACGTTTGGAGGTGTGCTAGGAAGGTTCCTGTCTAGTAGATCTTACAGGTGTAATATTCACGGTGTGTTTCAACCCGAGTCGGTTCGAGAGTCTGGTCGAGTCGGCCAGCCTCGGTCGAAAGTGAAAGTCCCGGTAGAATAAGAACGAGACTTTTGCGGTTTGATACATGGATATCATTCCCATTCACGATGGAGTTCGAGATGGAAAACGTAACCAGATCTGAGATCACAGATAAGTTGGAAGAAACATGCGCACTGCATGCTGGTAACCCACAACCTGGCAGCAGAAAAATACATGCATTAAAGTGGGAGTTGAGGATGTGAGATTGGTCTGCAGGGAGAGTATTGTACATCCGGTTCAACATCCACCCCTGACAAACTAACTATCTCCTATCAGCAACCAAGCTTCAGACATTCATCCGAGACTTAAGATTAGCACTGCGAGTACCACTCGTTGCTCCAATTGCACGAGCCCTCAGCGCAGCGAGTAGCACCATTCCATCCATTTCCTCCACACTATCCCCAGAGCGGCGCAGCACCACCGTTGTTGTTGGCCGGGGGTTGGTTATCGACAGGCTGGGATGTCTCAGGGACCGAGTTGATGGGCTGGCCACCGCCACCGGCATTGCCACCCTTCCAGACGGCGTGCTTGCCGACGTTGGTGTAGGGGTAGTTGGGGACGCCGTAGATGTAGAACCGCAGCGCCGGATCGCTGGAGTCGTACAGGCCGGGGATCTTGACCATGGGGCCAGGCTTGCCGTTGCCGTTGCCGCCGACCTCGATCTGTGCGCACTCGTAGTAGAACTCGGTGTGGCCACCGCTGGCGCCGTGCAGCGCAATGTGCTCGAAGCGCACGAGGTACTGGCCAGGCGGCGTGTCGCGCGGGATCTGGAACTCGATAGTCGATTTGTCCCACGTGCACCAGTCCTTGTCGTTCTGTGGTTGGTGTTAGTCAGACATTGGGTCCCAGAAAAAGGGGTAATAAACTGGAAGACATACCAGGTACCCGCCGGTCGGGGGCTTGCAGATGAGCATCTGGTGGACTTTGAACCAGTCGCCCTCGCCACGGTACTGGCGCACATCGCCGGGCGCCTTGGACATGTGGATGGTCAGGGGCCCGGGGTGCTGCATGGTGGCGTAGTACCACAGCTGGGCGCCGATGGTGTCGCCGGGCATGACCTTGGCCACCTTGGTCTTGGCCGCGTTGTTGAACGACCCCGAGTTGCACCGGAAGTCGTCGCTGGGCGGGTTCAGGAACTGCTTGGTCGGCATGATACCGTTGCTGTTCTCGCGGATGTACTCGAAGTCGTTGGTCAGCTTGCCGTTGATGACGAGCTTGCTCCACCGATAGTGCGCCTCGGCCGTGTTGGCTGCGGCGAGCGCCCAGAGGGCCACTTGAGTAAGATTGAGCTGCATGGTTGCAGTTGAGGGAGAGAAGGGGCTTGGTCGAGTAAACGAGTTGTCCGGGCCTGGCTGTTTCAAACTCTCTTCTCAGCAGGACTCTGCCCTCTTTATATCTCACAAAATCCTTTCAGCGGGCCCTCTGAACTAGAGTTGAAATACGGAGTATGACCCACGCCCATGCTGGAAACCGTGGTTCTCTCAGTGGGAACACTGACAGCGTCTGATCGTGATAGGGCCAAGTCCAGGGTTGATAGGCGCGCATGATGGGTTATCTTTTCGGAATGAGTGTTTTATACTTGGCAAACATCGTCTTTGCTGGTTGGGATGAAATGATAGCCCGCAACATACAACGCTATAGAAGCTGGTGAACGGACCCGGCAAACCTATGCTCCGTAAAGTACGAAACGGGCGCTCTCCGGGGACTCGCCAGGCTCGATCGGTCGCCAAGTCCCGCTTGGTTGGAACCGAGATGGGGCTAGCAAGGTAGGATCGGAGCCGAACCGAGCTAACACGGCAACCGAGGGTCCCGGCTTCGGCAGTTCCTGTTGGTAAACTTGGGAGATGAACAGCTCCACCTCCCCCAGGATTTGGAGCTGCAGTGGAACGTGGGCGGCAACCGTTTTACCGCCAGAGTTGGAGGTTGTCGGTCGCCACTCCACAAGCGCAGGCACGAGATGTTATAGCGTTCCATGGTTGCCTGAATACGCATGCTGAGATTACGTCCCGGCGTGAGCAAATGCGGAAGTGAGATCCGCGCCAATCGTCGCCTCCATCAGACGAATGAAGACTATCCCCTCGGACTAATTGCCATCCACGAGTCAGACCAACCGCAAACTCCTGCTGTTGTATTGGACCCCAGGTTTTATGGATTGCTTCACGGCGGTTTCACTTACAGAAGCGCCACCCGGTCACAATCGGGTCAGATGAGCGAATAAGCTGCCGCTACCCCAGAAAGCGGGGTTTGGCACATTCTTCTCACGCTGCGTCCTGCTTTCTCAACGTAACCTCCTAGTAACCTCCAGCTCCTCCACAACGCTTCTTGATCGCCTCACTTCAACTATCAGTCCCGCACCCAGTCCCACCAGTTCGCAGGCCAAGCTGGAGGAAATCATGACCGACCGGACGGGCAAGCTCCGATACATTGCCGTTGCTGGATTCTTTGAGCAGGATGTCCCCACCGGACCTCACGACACGGCATGCGACTTCTCACTTCTGCCTAGTAGTTGCCTCTCACTTGGCGCATTTCGCTGATTTTCAAGACATAGTAGACCACTCTCCCTGGTCTTGGCCTCATCAGCCGGCAATACGAAACAGACACAGCATTCGATCCAAAAGGCGAGAAAACTGACTGGGAGCGGTTCGCTCACTACCTCGATCACCTCAACAAGACGAAGGTTGGAGATGCTTCGTACAAACTGCTGTATGCCGCGCGCCATGGAGAGGGTTACCACAACGTGAAGGAGGCCGAGGCCGGCACAATCGAGTGGGAGGTGAGCTGCCTCCTTTCTGCCCCATCCCTTTTCTGTCTTATTAGTCCCCTCACCACCAGGCACATTGGGCCCGTCTCGACGGCGACGGCAAAACAGTCTGGGCCGACGCACACCTCACCGCCAAAGGCGTCGGTCAGGCCCAAGCCATGAAGACCTTCTGGGAAGACGCCTGCTCCTCTCTGAAGCTACCTCTCTCGCGTCACCACTATGCGAGCCCCCTCACTCGCTGCCTTCAGACATGCGAGATGGCGTTCGCGGGTCTTCAACCGGCTCCCGGAGTGGAGAATTCTAAGTTCAAGCCCATCATCAAGGAGATGATACGCGAGAGACTGGGCATTCACACTTGTGACCGTCGGAGTACACGGACTGTGATTCATGAGAACTTTCCGCACTTTTCGTTTGAGGAGGGGTTCGAGGAAGGGGATGGGCTTTGGGTGCCTGATGTCAGGGAGACGTTAGAGGAGCATGCTGTTCGAGTCGAGGCGTTTCTAGACGACTTGTTTGCCAACGGCAGCGAGAATATCGTTTCTGTTACGGCTCATTCAGGAACCATTCTGGCGCTGTATGCGGCGATTGGGCACGCTGAGGTCAAGGTTGCACCGGGGGGGATTGTTCCGGTGTTGATCAAGGCGGAGGTTATCTAACCACTGCACTCAAGATAGTTGGAGTACTGGGCTTTGCTCGCTGTCCTGCGTAGCTGAGCCATCTACATATCTTGCTTAGAAAGGAGGATCACCAACAATTTCCGAACTTCGGGCGATTCCCCTGTCTAACCTAAGTCCAGAATCTCATCCTCAAGCTCCCACGTAACGTGTGCATTGTTTACTACCTGGTGAATCCCTTGTCTAATCCGACCCTAGAATTACATCCACAGCTTCACCAAACTCCTTGCCAAACTGCAACTTCTCCCTCCACTGCAGCGGAATAGCATCCACGCCATCCCGTGCTCCAAGGAGACCACCGGCAATAGCCCCATTAGTATCCGTGTCCTTCCCAAACCGCACCACATCAGCAAGCACCTCCTCCAACGGCCTCGGATCCATTAATGCCGCCACGGCAATTGTGAATGACTCCAGCACATATCCCGCCCCCTTGAACGGAATCACCTTGGCCGCATTCTTCGCCTCCTTCGGCCCCTTCTCCGCCATCTCCTTCACACTGATCAACTCCCTCCCCGCATCAATCCCTGCCACAACCCTCTTCGCAGCCAACTCAACCCGTGCACCACCTTTCCCAGCCCCTTCAAGCTGTTCCAAGCACACCTTCACAACCCCCTTCCCCTCCTCGATTGCAATATCAACCCCCCTCCCCGCAACCAGCGCTCTCACAATCCCATTATACGCCGCACACGCAATCGTGCAATGCAGATCATCATGCGTCACGGCCGAAATCGCCATCGACTCCCTCACCAGCCTCTCTGTCTCTCCCTCCCCATCTCCCACAAACAACCCCGTCGCAATACACCTCATCAGCGACCCATTGCCCGCGTTCCCCTCTCCGGCCCCTGAACTCGCCGGGTCTCCCAAGCTCCTGAATCTCCTCAGCCCCGTCTCCGTCGCGCCGCCTACATCACGCGGTCTCCTCCCCTTGACTCGCCCCGGCCAGACGCCGTCGTACCAATCTACCATCCTCCACGCCGCTAGCTCTACCACTCCCTTCTCCCTCCCAGCCGGATTACTAGTACCCTTCGCGGCACGAACATGCACGTCGCGATACGCCAGGAGCACCGCCCTTGTGAGATCGGTGTCGTCCGTTGCGTGGCCAGCAGGCCAGTCGAAGTGTCCGCCGCCGATGATCTCGTGGAGACCATCGGGGTAAGACATTTGGATCTCCTCCCAGGCGAGGAACTCGAGCGTTGCGCCGAGGGAGTCGCCTGCGTGAACGCCGAGGAGGGCGCCAAGGGTGCGGGAGTGCCGGGTGGGGGTTGACATTTTGGATGTGATTGTTTGAAACGTTGGTGAGATGGGAAAGGTATGGAAAAATAAAAATATGTACGTATGTTTGTTGTTTGTTGTTTTTGGGGGGGTGTAGAGGAGTTCCAGGTGGAAGCAGTAAATGGGATGGGATGGTATATTGAATGTGAGGTGAGTGATGATGAAGGGGAAAAGAGGAGTCAACCATCAGGCAGCAGCAGCGAATGGTTCAGCTCGGTGATCCCGCGGCTGAATGATAGGCACCGCTGCACAGGAACACGGCAGTGATCTAACCAAAAAGAGACGACGAAGGGGCTTGGCAACAAATGACAAACCATCGATACCTGATCGGTACTTAGACTTCGCTGCGAATGCCAGCCACAGGCAGCACAAACTACGGGATACTGCATTTCCAACTCGTCATTTAAACCAAAAGAAAAGAGAAGCATATACCTTCTTCAAGTGGGAGAGGTATTTCATAATAAAAAATGAGGATACCTATAGCGGCTGATTTACACTCTCACAATTACGGTACGTCCATAGTGAACAAGGTAGGGGCAAAAAGTAAACAGAAGCGAGGCCTCTTCTGGTTTGTAATGTCTCTCGGTAACGGGGAATCGAACACCGGGCTGCTGAGTGCTCAAGATGAGAGTCAGCGATGTTAGCCACTACACCATACCCAATTGTTGTTGATAACCGACCAGGAATCCCCCCTTGAAGCCGTCAGGCCCAAGACAGCGAGTCAGATCCAAAGTGAATCTGGCTTCCAAGGAGCATCACGCCAGGACATAACCCCAACGCACTTCACAAGAAACAGATACGCAAATGGAAACAAAACTCCAGTGCTGTGATTCAGGCAGGCCCCTGCCTATATAAATGCCAGTTCCTCTACGCCAAAATGCCATGTCCAAATCTATCAAAGGCTCGCAACACCATTCTATGCAAATGTTGAATACATATCTGTTTCGACCTTCGTCCATTACAAGGGCTATCGAGCCAGCAACTCGGCCCTTTCGCAGTTCAACGAGCCCCTAGGCTATCCCGCAATCCAACGAACACCAGTCATCCAGCCTACTAACGCACCAGCTCGACCTCCTCAACTTCCGTCATCTTCAGCGCATCATGCACATCATCAACGAAATGGTCTTCGCCGCCCGCGAGATCAACGATGCCGCTGAGCTGCAACGACGCCCAGACATCCGATTCGCGGCTCGGCACACGACTAAAGAAGATGCGGACTCCGCGTTCGCGATAGCCCCGCACAATCTCCTCCAGCACTTGTGTTCCGCTCCCATCGATCGAAGTGACGCCGTGAATGTCAAAGATGATGTTGCGGTTCGACTCCTCCCTCCGGAGCCGCGGGAGCGCGGGGTGCGCCAGACTGGTGCCGTACAGCTCCATCCGCCGCAAGCGGGTCTTGAGCTCGCCCGTGTTGGCAAATGTCAGCGGCTCGGGGACCTTGACGATCAGACAGCCCTCGATGAACTCCAGGCGGTCGGGGTTGGCCTCAGCGTTCTCAAAGCGGTTCGTGCCGGGGAGACGACCAAGAATCTGGATGCGGGGGCGGGTTGAGTGGCGGATGACTTGCAGTAAAGACAGACCCACGCCAATGGCCATGCCCAGGGTGAGCGAGAAGAAGACAGTAGAGAGCAGGATGGACATCATGAGCCCCAGCTCCTGCCACGCCCGAATGCGGACGAAGAAGAGGATATCGTGCGGGCATTCCTCGATAAGCGACCAGGCCACAACACTGATCAACGAGCACAAAACGGGTTTCTATCGATGGTCAGTATCGCATCATGCAAAAGGACGGGTGGCAACATACCGGAAGATAGTAGAGAGCCGGAAGGAGAAACATGATAGTGACGAGTGTGAAGAAGCTGAGGAGTATCGAGGCCATGGGACTCTTGCCTCCGGTTTGCTTGTTCACTTTGCTTCGGCCATACCCACCAAAGGCAGGAAGGGCCATGAAGCAGGCCCCTACCAAGTTTGCGGCCCCGAGGGCGACAAGCTCACGGTTAGGGCTCAGCTGGGTGGAGAAAGCATCGTTTCCACCGATACTCTTGGCTGCCACTGAAGACTCGAAGAAGCCAAGAAGGGCGATCAAGAACGAAGTGCCCATGGCCTCACGCATGTGCGTCATGCTCGACGGGAGAAACGGCCAGCGGAAAGTGAAGAGGTGGCCACTAGCAGCCTCAACCTTCCCGAGGACAGACACCCCGGAACCCTCCCAGTCGAACCAATACGCCAGGATAGCCGACAGAACAACGACGAGGAAGCGGTCCGGGAAGTAGGCAACGCCGGGATACCGAGGCTGCAAGCGGCGCTTGATCTCGCGACACACCATAATGACGAGAAAGCTCGACGCGGCCACCGCAAACGTCAGGTGGTGGGTCTTGTCCAAATTTCCAAAGATGAAACGCAGCTTGTCGACGCTGCTCCCGTGGCGGATGGCTGGCTTGTTTTCCAAAGCCCGGTTTAGGCCGAGCTCGGGGATCAGCTGGTCCACGGCGATAACGACACCAATGGCACTGATGAACCCTCGCAGGAACGGTCGAGAGAGAACGCCATCGAGGAAACCAAGGCGGGCGATGCCAGCAGCGAAGACCATGGCGCCAGCTATACCAGCAACGATGCCACAAATGGTCGCTTGCAGAACTGCGTCATTGTCGCCGCCCTTGCCCGAGTCAACATTCGCCTTGATGACGGTACCGACAAGAAGAGAGCCAGCCGCCTCAGGCCCAACTATCATGGATGGACAGCTGCCGAGCAGGGCGTAGACCAGGGGGGCAAAGACAAACGAGTAGAGGCCGTTGATCGCGGGAACGTGGGCGAGGTTGTCGGCGAGCGACAGTGCCATGGGAACGTATATGCCTGCCACCGTCAGGGCCGCAACAAAGTCGCCCTTGAAGTACGACCAGTTATACTCGCGCGCCCAGACCAGGACCGGAAGGTAGTACGACAAGTACCTGCACGCAGTGTCAGCACCAGAATCTATCCGCCAGTATTAGACCATCGACTCACATCAGAGTTGAGTCCTTGAAGCCGTGGCGCTTGGCCAGGACACTCGAGGTGCTCATCTTCTTGCTCTTCATCCTCGACGCCAGCTGCTTCTTCCAGCTCCGGCGTTTCTTCCTAGCTTCCACCGAGAGCACCCCGTCCATAGTAGGGACTGACCCGTCCGACTCGGACCCTGAGTATATGTGGGAATCGGCAGCTACGCTGTCGGTCGGGCTCATAGGGCGGGGCGAGAAGGTGCCGTGGTTGCATGGTCCCTCATGGGCTGGGTGTTCTCGGAAATCCAGGAGCGATGTGCTCTCGGTAGCCGTCTCGGGCCGATTGCTTGGACCGGCGAGGTCGAAGCCCGGTATGTAGGTCTCGTTGGAGGCCGGAGGGGGCGATCTCGGCGACAGGGGCGGGCTGTCTCCAGCTCGTGTGTCGGCGGCATCGGCGAGCGACGCGTACGACGCTGCGCTGTGGCTCTGGCGCAGACCACTCGGGTGGGCGGGGGCGTGGTCGTGCGACGCCGACGAGAACAGGTTCGGTCGGGACATGGCGACGGGCCGCGGGTTAGGGAGCAAGGTTTGAAGGCGCTTTCGGGGAGGGCATTGGGCGGTGACGGAGCGTCGCGGTAACGGGGAATGGTGGCAGCGGTCGGTGGATGGATGCGAGGCTTCAACCTTGGCCGGTGCTCAGCGGCTGGCTTTCGTCCTGTCGGCGTGCTCCCACGGCCATGCGACAGCGCGGGGCAGAGCGTTCTCTCGGAAGAACGAGGGCGTGGAGCGGCAGCCGATTGCGCAGAGGCAGAATCAGGTCAACGATAATATACGCGGTAAGGCATGGACAAGAGGTCGGTGAAGAGAATTGGCTTTTCGAGTCGGGGCCTGTGAGGAAGGGGAGTGGGTCAATTCGCAAATCTTAGTCACAGGAGCAGGTGGGCAGGAAAGGGCATTTCGCTTGGCTTGGCGATCCGGGCGTTCGGAATCTGGGGGCGAAGATGCAGGGACCCCACCAGCCCCGCACACACGTGACAGCGCGCAGCGACGCGAGTGGCTCACCGTTAGGAAGCGGGGGTCCTCATGCGTGCGCCTGGCCGGCAACACGGATCAAGGAACAACGCAACCCGTGCACTTCAATCAATCTCGACTGACGCGCCTCCCCTGAGCTCCGTGGTAAGACGGTGGAAATCTATGCCGCTCTGGTATTCGGGCGTCCGCTATAAGGGCGCGCCATTATTTCATCCCATCTGCCCTGCCGGTGACTGCAAATCGTGAAATGCCACGACCCAACCCAAACCCCGCTCTGTGACTGCAGTGCTCCTTCATCCTCCTTCTATCCTCGAACCGCAAGCTTCGTGACTCCGAAAACGTCTCGCGATGGCTTCTCCCCGCGCCCCACTAACCAAAACAACCCACACCATCGCCGTGCACTCCATCCCCATCGAGTGCGACGTCTACGATGCAGCCGACTACCCCTCCTCGACGCCGGTCCTCCTCTTCTTCCACTCGGGCGGCCTCGTCGCCGGCGCCCGCAACATGATCCCCCCGTGGCTCGTGCAGACTTGCTTCCACCGAAAATGGCCGCTCGTCAGCCCCTCCTACCGCCTCCTCCCGCAAGTCTCCGGCGATGCTCTCCTCTCCGACGTCCACGCAGCATACTCCTTCGCCCAATCCCTCCCCACCAGCTCCAACCCTCCCAGCTCCAACCCCGACCCACGCCCTGTCATCGCAGCCGGTGCATCCGCCGGCTTCTTCCTCGCCGCTCTCGCCGCGTACCACCTCACCCCTGCACCTCTAGCCCTCCTCTCCATCACGGGCATCCCCACCTTCCGACACCCTTTCTTCAACTCCTCGGTACTCATCCCCTCAGAACCCATCACCGAAGACGACGTCGCCCACTACATCTCCGAGCCTGTCGCGGTAGGACGAAGCGTTTTTGACACATCAGGGGTGTTTGACATTCGGTGTCTCCTCCCATCTGGGACGAGGAATCCCTCCTTCCAGGCAGATAAGAAGCTACCTGAGGGGTTCACGGATGATCCGAACCGGGGGTTGTTGTATGATTATTTTCTTTATGAGAATCTGTTCCTGGATTTTGTCGGGGGTGTTGATCCTGGGTTTGATTGGGCTCGGGGAGCGACGGATGCAGAGAAGGCAAAATTGCGGGACTGGCCGGTGACAATTCTCATCCAGGGGGATGATGATATGGATTTAAGTCCGGAGCTGGGGGTGTCTGTTGCGGAGAGGTTGGGGGAGAAGGGGGTGTACTTCGAGGCGAAGGGACAGGGACATCTCTTTGAGAAAGGGAGTTTCTTGGAAGATTTGGGAGAGGATAGGGGGACACCACTTGGTGCGGTGCTGAAGGCCATTGATGCGTTAGATCAAGTTGTGGCCGATCGAGGGAAATCGTAGTGTCACAACAGCCAGTCTGCAGGCATGCTGAATCGTAGAAGTGACGGCGATTGCAAAGACAGGGCAGGCCCGGGTTAATGGAGCAAGGATCGAGTTCATTACTACATCAAATCACATGGTCGAGTGGTGTAGTTGGTTATCACGTCAGTCTAACACACTGAAGGTCTCCGGATCGAACCCGGGCTTGATCATTAATTTGTCCTCTGCAGGACAAATCCAACTTTTTTACTTTTTGCCGATGTGTGAACGTGGAGAACGATGTGGGTTCTGGGAGCCAACAGAGCTAGGTACATGTACCGTGACTTACACACAGCGTTGAGGGATCATACTAGCTCAACCCATCAGAGTCGGCCAAAACCTCACCCCCTTGTCACCATCACCGTCGTCATCGTCGTGATCGGTGTCCTACTAGTCAGTCTCGTTGCCGTTGCCCGAGAGGATGTTGTCAAGCCAGTGCATGCTAACCGGCTTCCCGCAATCCCCGCCGAGCGCCCGGGAAATGCCAGGATCATCGGGCCGCATGCAAACTTACCGGTACGTTCGGTCGCGTCCATAACCTGATGGTGTCTAAACGAGTGCGGCGTTTCTAGACGGAATCATGTCTAGAACTAGGTAGGTTAGGTACCCTCATCGTTTAGCTTCTAAATGGTGAAGGGGAAAATCTAGATTAAAAGTCTATGCCCTGCTCTGGTCTATGCTGAGGCAGAACGAAGACTGGCACGGACAGCTCTTCATTCCTAATTCTAATTGATGCTAGTTTTCCAAACAGGAAATCGGCGGTAGTGACTCTGCTAATCTCCTGCGCTACCTGAGCGGGGGGTCTCGGATGATGGTCTTGTAACCTCTTGCTGGTTACTTAAAACCAAGGACGGGAGACATACGTCTCGTGTGGAACCGTTCCCGTTGGATTTCGAGGCTTACAGTACTCTGCTGGTGACATATAACGGATTACTACTACAGCAATTAATCAGTAGTATGAAATCCCATTGTCTTGATGAAAAATTCGGCGTTTAAGCAGGGCCCTGGTTGAGAGAAGCTGCATGTGGAACTCCCAGCACTGAGAAACGGAAATCAGAATCGGTATGTCATTTATATCGGAGATTTTCATTTGCATATCCACCTGCAATGTCTCTAAACACAACAACACAGTGTTGCCGGTGTAATGGTCAGGATTTTGTGGTGGGGCATATTAACGTCGCTCCTCCGCCGTACCCGGAGAACTCTCGGCCACTTTTTTAATGTTCCGCCGTCGGCCCGGGTTTCTCTCCGCTCCTTGTGGGCGGACAGGCCAATGGGCCTCCATGTCTCTGCCATTCGCTCCAACCGATGGTTCGAATAACACCGGAGTATTGTGCCATTTGTGGTCGGATTGTGATTGGTTTGGCTTCACTCGGTGGCCGGACACCTGGTAACTGTCGATTTCTGCACTGTTCTTGTGTTGCATGGAATCAATGCAGTTGGCGGAAGCTGATAAATCCACAACTGCCGCCCAGGCTTTGAGGCCCCTATAAGAACGTTCAAAACACCACCGTTTTGTGTGAACCTACGAGGGGTCAACCTACGAAGAGTCTCGCGCAAAACCTGTCATCCTCGACTGTGTCAAGTGGTACTGAACTATGGTCAAGATTGCGATTGCTGGTGGCTCGGGCGGTAGGGCCCTACCTACCCACCTATGATACAAACTTGGCTGGACTAGGATTCTGCTGACTCTGTCTCGAACTCTAGAGGTTGCCCGCGAGGTTATCGATGCCCTAGTAGCTACCGGAAAACATGAAATCACCAGCCTGTGGCGCAGGGTACGTGTTCATACCTTGCCTCTCCAGATCCGGAAGTACGACATTAATGCCACTGCAGGAGCCAGACGTCGTCACTCCCGGCGTCACGCCAGTCATCGTCGACTACAACGACAAAGAACAACTCACACGCACCCTCCGCGGAGTCCACACAGTTCTCTCATTCGTCGGCGGCCCTAACATCGACGTCCAGCAGAACCTCATCGACTCCTCCATCGCAGCGGGCGTGAAGCGCTTCGCACCCAGCGAGTGGGCAGCCTCAGACGTCACGACCGTTCCGTGGTATGCGGGCAAAGGACTGATACGAGAGTACCTGCAAGAGGTGAACAAGGACAGCAAGGTGCTGGAATACACCCTCTTCCAGCCCGGCGGCTTCCTCAACTATTTTGCCTCGCCCCAAAAGACAACCAAGCACATTTCGCCTATCGGCTTGCACATCGACTTTCAAAACGCGCGTGCTCTTGTCGTCGACGGGCACATTGATGACCCGCTCACCTTCACCGCGGTCCAAGATGTTGCCGCTGTGGTGGCCCGGGCCGTTGAGTTTGAGGGGGAATGGCCTGTCGTCGGGGGTATCAGCGGGAACAAAATCAGCACCCGCGAGATCCTACAGCTTGGCGAGAAGATATTGGGCAAACCGTTTGACGTGGAGTATATCCCTTTGGCCACCCTCGAAGCGGGTGTGCCGGGGACGTCGTGGCTTCCGGGGTTGGACCATCCGTCCCTGAGCTCCCTTCCCGAAGAGCAGAAACCAGCCATTGCGAATCAGTTCTGGTCTGCCTTTTTGCTCAGCACCACAAAGGGCGCATGGACTGTGTCGGATGAATGGAACCTCCTTCTCCCTGACCTGAAGTTTCTCGGCGCCGAGGAGTTCCTGTCCGAGTGGTGGGGTACAGCTAGTGGAAAGGGTAGGCAAGTGGAATAAAAGGCGTCCATCCCAGTCGGAGGGTGATCTTATATTGCGATAGGCTGTACGCGTCGGTTCTGCATAATTTGTATCTACATCTAAGCTTGGCTTTTCCCCCACATCACAACTACAACCAGCATTCCCTCAGGTCCATGCTAGCAACAATCAAGGGTATCTCTATTCAGGACCAAACAAATCCCTCATCTCCTCGCCTTCATCCGGCGTAACAGCCAGCTCAAGCAGATCATGAGCCCTCTCCGCCGTCTCCGCGTCTATCCCTGCCTCGAGAACCAGATCCTCCTCCGCAAAGCTCAGCCTCGCCAGCGTGAGCAGGTATCTCTGAGAACCACCGCTGGAAGTGCCCAGCTGTCTGACCATATCCACCACATCCGATGTCCGCGGGTCGGTCACAAGAGCGTGGAGGAGCAACACTGCCTGCGAGATGACCCGGCACAGAAGTGACGGAGTGTGTGGGCCACCGCACCCATCGCTATCTCGTTCAATATCAAGCCCTTCCAGACGTGCTGCAAACGCTTCCTCTTCCTCTTCCGCCTTGAGCTCAAATACTCTGTCGATCTCCATCAACATGTCCTCGCCGAAGCTGTCTGTTCCGAAACTCTCCGCTGCCTGAGGTTTGCTACGGCTCGGCTGCTGCTCTTGACTAGGCCGCACCACCGGGAACGAATGGTCAACATCGTACAGCTGGTCAATAGCCCAGCACAGAACGGTGACCAAGCGCTGGATGGCAAAGTCGCTGCGCGCGATCTCGCGGAAGCAAAAAGGGCTGGCAGAGAATAATACCAGAGAGTCCAGCACCGCGAGTCGAACTCGAAGTTCCATGGCCGATCCAGGAGGTGCCCAACGAGGCAGCTCAACAAGGCAGACGGAGACGCGGTCAATGATAGCATCCGCGACGAGTTCGGGAGATCCGGAATTGTCTTCTCCATATGTCGTTGACGAGATCGGACTCGGCATCGGACCGAGACTACTTGGAAGAACGGAAGTCGAGAGCAGTGAGAGCATTGGAAACCACCACCGTTCTGGCTGCTTGTTTGAGAGCATTATGATGACAAATTCCATATCAACAGTCCTCCAAAACTCAACCTGCGGGGATGGTTTGTTGGGGTTGGCCTCTGGATCATCGGCCGGCGGAGATAGACAGCCCACCGCAGCGAGATTCAGGAGCGAGAGAACTTCTGGGACGGTGCAGTCGACGGACAGCTGTCGTATTAGGTTATCTGGATGGCCTGAGATATCGCCATCGACACTGTTGAACCGAGGCAAGGCCACAAGGCGGCAAGTGGTGGTGCAAACGGGGATGAGAGACGAGATGATGCGCGGGGCCACGCCACCATTGTGAAGCTGCAACGTGAAGGATATGAGGGTGCCGATGTAGTAAATGGGAAAATGATATCTCTCAGAGAGGCACTGGTGCCACATGTCGATTAACGAGTCGGTGAAGTCAACAAGCAGGCTCATTGGATCCCGAGAGTCTCCCATCAGGGGGAGCCTCTCAAATATGAGGGTAGCAAAATTCCGTAACGGGTCGGAGGGGAACGCAAACTGTGAGAAGAAGTCGAATGTCAGAGGTTGGCCGTGATCGATGCTGTGGTCCAGAGCAAGCTTGAGGAACTGGGTAAATTGTGAGTACGAGCACGGGAGCAGTGGGATTGGGACACGGGGGCTCACATCGAGGGGCACGTCACTGTGGCTGGCGACGGGACGGGGCGAAACAGCCTTGATCTGAGGCCGGGGGGCACTCTCATCGGCCACACCGTCAGAGTGCGTTTCCAGGGCAAAGGTGGGGCTATCGAAAGCTGGACGCTTCCTCTTGCCCTTGGACGGAGTTCGCTCCCCTTGAGAGACCACGGCAGGCCCTTCTTTTCTCTTCAGTGCTTGTGTCTTGCTCGGACTGCCCGTCATCTCGACGCCGTCAAAGCCGTCGGCAATCCCCCATGACTTGGTCTTCTTTGGCGTTGTTGAGCCATCCTTCTTCCTGGACTTTGCCCGACCGAGGCCCTCTCTAAGGTCCTGGCGCGCAAACTGAAGTTCGGTGGCGGCAGTCCGCTCTGCTGCGAGTGCTGCCTCCACAGTACGCTCTTGCTTCGCGATGTTCTCGGCATTTTGTTTCTTGAGGCGGGCAACCTCGTCGTTGTGGGCCGCGTTTGCCTTCTCGTACTTGGACCGCAGGATCGCAGCCTCTCCCTTGGATGCGGTCAGTTCCGTCTCCAAGGCGGAAAGCCTGTCCTGCAGTGCGGCGAGGACATTCCCTTGTGCGGCACCAGCGCCGTGAGCGCCATGGAGAGCTTGTGTCGGTTGGGCGGGGTACGGGCGAGTCACGGGTGGCGGAGCTCGGGCGAACTGCGATGGTTGTGGCGCTGGCCGCTGCGGTAGAGGGCCCGGATGGAAGCGCTGCGACGGGAGGGCAGCTGCCGGGTGCCGCTGGGTCGGGGAATATTGTGTTCGCGGTACGGGATACTGCGGTTGCGGTCGCGAAGGGGGAGGGAACTGTTGGCGGGGCGGGTATCCGGGGCGTTGTTGGGGAGGTTGCGGCGGAATGGGAGGGCGTGGGAACTGCTGGTTCCATTGCTGCTGGCCAACGAGCCCAACGCCCAGCCGTTGCGGTTGTTGAGCTGGCAATGGCAAGGCGCCGCCCACGGCTGGCTGTGCCGCTTGCAGCTCTCGCTCGTCGACAACCTCGGTGTCGTCGAGATCGTCATCGTCGAAGCCGTACTCGTAGGGCGGAGCTTGGCCGGTGGGGGCTACCTGCGATTGGGCCTGTTTCTGCGCCTGCGTGAACTGGAGCGCATTGTTCTCGATCTCCTGCAGAATGGAGTCGTCGAAGTCGTCGAACCCGTCGTCAGAAAACTCATCCATGGCCGCCGGCTGTTGTGTGCGCTGCCCCACATAGCAATGCCATCGGGAGGAAAATTGCACGGGGGAGGGCTGTCGGCGAGGGTAACAGTGGCGACGATGATGGCAGGAGGAAATTTACGTGGAATTGAGTTCTGTCGCAACAGGCCTTCAGGCTCCAGGCTGCGGCATCGTTGCTGGGCCGTTGGACGATGTTTTGCCCCGCGATTGGCAGTTGCCAGTGACGCGCTTTCCCCCAGCCCTCCCCACGGAACAGTGGTTTCGCCGCTCCGCCTCGGGGTCTCGGTCTGGCGCTTCTCCGATGAATTGGAGATCTGCTCCCAAAGTATGTTTCGCTTGCATGTGATTTTGGTTGAGACGCACTGCAAGCGCTGGTCTTGTTTCGGGTCCCTACACACATACCGGTTTTTTTCGTTCGATAAATCGTCATCTGCGCACTTGCGGGAATCCCGGAAGGAAGCACTGAGGGAATGCGCCCCCGAGAGCCTTCAGATCCCCGAATTGTACACCTTGTAGGCAAGCGACATCTGCGCGCAAAACATATTCTAGCAGAACATACCGTAGCCTAACGTGAAAATTACACTTTTGCGACTACTTTGTTGAGATCTGTCTTCGTCAAAGTTAAACTTCACATGTACGCCCGTAATTCTGCACCGTTTCATTTCCAACGCTGAAGACAGCCAGGCAGCCACTCGCTGGCGCGCTCTTTCCGTGGATCTACCCCACTGAGGTGTGCCAGGGCCAGACGCCAAGCCACGATTGACGTAGGACACATCGAAATTTCAAGCCGCACCCAACAAACTGAACCCACCCGCAACAACGCACGAAGACACTCGCTCAACAAACGGCACACCCGCGCCGGCATCAATTCCATTCACGTCGCGACCCGAAACGAGTTGCAGCATACGTCGCAAGTGCGCGCCGCCTTCGAATTTGACGGCCGCTCGCTACGCGCCCGAAGAACCGTGAGCAGTTACAGGCTGACGCTCGAACCCGCCCACAACACCGCTCCGCCAACCCGATCCGGCCCAACCGGCAGTCTCGGCCGCCGTTGCAGGACTACCGGCGCAAACCCCTCCGATCCTCCGTGTCCTCGTCGCGTCATTACCCCCCCAAGACCACATCGCGCACCATGTCGGGCAGGCAGCGCCGCGGGGTCAAGTTCCCCCACAACAAGCAGTCTGGAGATGGACGGCGCGCAAGTTTCAGCGAGCCGGGCGAGGAGCCCAGCTCTCCCACAGGCTCGAGGTCCGGCGTCTCTCTCGATGGCATTCAAGAAGTGCGTTTGCCCGTATTTCCCCAGTCGTACTCCCGGCGCATTGCTGACTTGTGGCCGTTGCAGAAGCCCGTGACCGAGGAGCCCCCCCAGTCCGACTACGAGAAGAAGAAGGCCAACTTCATAACCAGGACATTCTGGACATTTGTGATGATCGGCTGTTTCTTCACTGCTCTGTTCATGGGCCATGTCTACATCGTCGCCATTATAACTGCGATCCAGGTCGTGTCGTTTAAGGAGGTCATCGCTATTGCCAGTGTCCCGAGCCGGGCGCGCGACATTCGGTCCACAAAGAGCCTCAGCTGGTACTGGTTGGCGACGACCATGTACTTCCTCTACGGCGAAAGCGTCATCTACTACTTCAAGCACATTGTCTTCGTGGGCAAGGCTATCCTGCCTTTGGCCACACACCATCGGTTCATCAGCTTCATCTTGTACATGCTCGGTCAGTCCATCCTGCCCCTGTCCCGCTGCCCTGTGCCTCTCTAACACTACTGCAGGTTTCCTTTTTTTTGTGGCCACTCTGAAGCCAGGCTCATACAAGTTCCAGTTCGCAAACTTTGGGTGGACGCACATCGCGCTGTTCCTGATCGTTGTCCAGGCCCACTTCATCATGAACAATCTGTTTGAGGGCATGATCTGGTTCTTTATGCCCGCGGCGCTGGTCATCACCAACGATATTTTCGCCTATATTTGCGGTATCACCTTCGGACGTACCCAGCTCATCAAGATCTCGCCGAAGAAGACAGTCGAGGGCTTCGTGGGTGCCTGGGTCATGACCGCCATCTTCGCCGTGTTCCTGACCAACATCCTTCTGCGGTCCAAGTACTTCGTCTGCCCTGCGACGAACCTTGGCGCCAATGTCTTCCACGGCCTTGATTGCAACCCCAACCCCGTCTTCCTGGCCCAGACGTACACCACACCAGATCTGCTGTTTCTGCCGCCCAACTACAAGTTCAGCGTCACGATGGCGCCGATGCAGATCCACGCCTTCTTCCTGGCCACCTTCGCCTCTCTCATCGCCCCCTTCGGTGGCTTTTTTGCGTCCGGGCTGAAGCGGACCTTCAAGATCAAGGACTTTGGTGACTCCATCCCCGGCCACGGCGGTATTACCGATCGTATGGATTGCCAGTTCATAATGGGGCTGTTTGCCTACGTCTACTACCACAGCTTCATCGCGACGTCAAGCGCCACCATCAGTGAAGTTGTCGAGACTGCGCTCACCGACTTGACTGTCGACGAGCAGGTACTCCTCCTCAAGACTTTGGCTCAGTACCTGCACAACAACTACGACATTATCGAGCAAAAGGTATGTTGTTTGTCATAAGTTTACCTGGCATAATACTGACTTGACTCCAGCTCGTCGACCAAATAATAAAAGTGAGCGCATCGTAGGATAGGTTGCCTCCTTGGACAGTTGTTAATGTGGTCATTGTGACCACCTGCTACCGATATATCTCCTCCCACTCCTTGGTTTGGAAGCATGGAGGTCTACATTTCATGAAAAATATGCATTGTCGGGTGGATTCATCAGCGCTTGCCATTCGCAGCTCAGCTATTTCTGTATAATACCTTTTTGCAAGCAAGCGGGTGCTGCCTCGCGGCGGGCGGCAGAGAGCGACAGCGATGGAAGTATGGAGTGATAGCACATGAATGGATGCATGATTGTCGATATGGGCGGCCGATAGTCGGATTGTGAGCCGTTCGCGCGGTGGAGGGGATGGTTTGCTCTAGCTAGCTACCTGTCTACCAAGGTAGACATCTCCAGGAAAAGTTACCACTTGTCGAAGAGCAGCGAGAATAGATACAATGGGAATACATACTTGACGTCGTAAATTAGAGAGGTCTCTTTCATCTGAGGTGGTGTCCATGTTGATGAGCGAGGTGAGCAGCCAGACCTATACCTCGACAGAACTGGCCTTGCTCTCTCGCCATCTGGTTACATACGGGTCGGTCTCAGTAGAGTTGATGAGCGAGGTTGACACTCGACCTACTTTCAGCATCCTTGTGCCTCGCCACGACGGACAGCCCGCGGGATATCACGAGAAGCAAGTCGACTTTCATTCCAGACACGTCAACCTGACACGATGTAGGAACAGTACACATACAGTTATATTGAACAGCTCTCATGCACATTATGTACAACATCTCTCCTCCCCTCCATGCTACCTCGGTACCTACCTACTGCTCACTAACAAACAACCCCGCCATCCCCATCCCCGTCCCAATACACATACTCGTCAACAGCACCTTCTTCCCCGTCCTCCGCAGCTCACTCAGCCCCGTGACAACCTGCCTCGCGCCCGTCGCACCAAGCGGATGTCCCAGCGCAATAGCGCCACCCCGCGGGTTCATCTTCTCCCACGGGAGGTTGAGCTTGTCGCGGCAGTACACGGCCATGCTGGCGAAGGCCTCGTTGATCTCGACGACGTCGATGTCGTCGAGGGTAAGGTTGTGCTGCGCGAGGAGCTTGGGGATGGCGACGGTGGGGCCGATGCCCATGATGCGCGGGGCGAGGCCGGCGACGGTGGCGGAGATGTATTTGGCGACGATGGGTTGGTTGAGGCGGATGGCGGTGGAGCGCTTCATAAGGAGGAGGGCGGCAGCTGGAGGGGGAATGGGGGTTAGTATGGGGGTAAAGAGGGAGGGTGATGGGATGGGGAAGAGGAAAGGGGCTCACCTCCGTCGGTGACTTGGCTGGCGTTGCCGCCAGTGGTGGCGGATGGGCCCCACTGAGGGAAGGCGGCGCGGATCTTGCCGAGGGACTCGGCGGTGGTGCCGGGGCGGATGCCCTCGTCGCGGGTGAGGGTGACCTCCTTCCACTCGCCGTTGGCGTCCTGGACGCGGGTCTTGATGGGGACGATCTCGTCGTCAAAAAGACCGGCCTTTTGGGCGCGCTCGGCGCGCTGGAACGACTCGGCGGCGTACTTGTCCATCTCCTCGCGGGTGATGCCAAAGTCGCTGGCGACGTTCTCGCTGGTCCAGCCCATGGGCTGCATGCAGTCGCGCGACTCTTGCGAGTGCTTGGTGACCTCCTCGTCGAAGGGCTTCTCCAGGGCGTCGCCGCCAATGGTCATGGACTCGACGCCCATGGCGATGCCGACGTCGATCTCGCCGGAGCGGATCGAGTTGGCGATGTCGGAGGTGGCCTTTAGGCCCGACGAGCAGAAGCGGTTGATGCTGTAGGCACCGGCCGTGTTGGGGAAGCCGGCGGCGAGGGCCGCGGCGCGGAGCTTGTAGGCAGATTTCCCATCGGAGACCTGGGGGAGAGAGAATTATTAGCTAAGACGATCGGGGACCGGGAGCGAGGGACGGAACTGCGTTGCGCACATTGCCCATGCAGATATCTTCGACCAATGCCGGGTCGATGTTGCTGCGCTCCTTGACCTCCTTGAGGATGGCGTAGGCGAGGTACTCGACCGTGGAGTCCTTGAAGCCGCCCTTCTTTGCCTTGGTCAGCGGCGTGCGGATCGCGAGCGTGATGACGATGTCGTCGGCATTTTTCGATGTGCTGTTCGTTGTCGCGTGGTTAGCAAACGCAGCAGTGGACGGCGGGGGGAAGATGCGGATTGGGCGGTTGCTGCTCACAGGGTCGAAAGCGGGCTGCCGGGCGACAGGTGCTTGAGGATGGAGCCAAGACGTTCCACAGCCATTGTGTCGGTATCTTGCGTAGGAAATGCGGGAGGAGGGTGCGCAGGAAAGGTTACCAGCAGAATGGAGTGCAGGAAGGCGTCTCAAATAACTTTGGTGGCCGCTGTCGACGGATCACATCGGAGGGCGCAGATGACGGCCAGCAGCAGCCGACTGTGGGGTTTTACCGAGGCACCTTTCGGGTGTTCTCGACGGGCTTGATTTGTCGAGTATCGGCTGTTACGCCGTCATCTGGGGTAAAGGAACCCGGGCCTTTTCCTTGCGGCCATCCGGGGTGCATGTGTTGGCCAAGACCCCGGGCCCTAACAGCAGGGACCTGGCCTCCGCCCTCGGCAGTTGCGCTCGCTGAGTACCATTTCGCCACAGCATCAAACCCCATCAAAGGGTGCTTGCGCTAGCCTAAGGGCACCCGACATCCGGGGCGCCGGCTCATGCAATTGGAATCTGGGGCCGAGACATGGATAGCTAGATCAGATGGATGCTAGGCAGGTACAAAAAGCAGCGCAAGCCAACGCTGCGTCTGATGTCGGCGAGAAAAAAACCTGAGGGGAAAAGTTGAGGGACTTCCTGGTGGCGACAGATTGGGCTAGCGCCTTGGCGTTGGGGGATGTTCACGCAATGACCAGGGAAATGCCTGCCGCCCCACCGTCAGCCAAGGCCCACCTTGCACTCGATCAGCTTGATCTTGGACATCTTTCAGCTCCGCAAGGCGTCGGCGCACTGCATGATTGTTTTCGCGCCATCATGGAGCTGCGGCGGTTTTGTTCTCTTGCCTTGAGCGACTTCGCCGGTCGCTCTAGAAAGCTCTGTTTTCCACCCTAATCCGTCAGCCATTGCGTCCAACGCACGTCGCGAGTCATCCGTTCCTGCCTCGAGCGCTACTCTCCTCCCCGTCGATCGTTGGGCTTTGATTGGCGCCTGCCGCGCCCTGCCCGCCCCGGTTCGTCGGATGCCAGCGACTGACGACGGGACTGACGCGTGACTCGAACCCACAGCCATGATGGCGCCCTCCGCGTTGCTCGGCGGCCTTCTCCTCCTCGCGCTCCCCATCGCTCTCGCAGCCGCCACTGGGCCCACGATATCGCCGAAAAGAGGCCTGGTCTTCGTGCCCGATCCCAAATACCCATCCGACAGCCACATCTGGACGCGAGAACCTTCCTCGCTGACGTGGTACTACAACTATGGGCCGATCCCATCGCCCGCGTACGAGAAGATCTCCCAGTCAGACTTCGAGTTCGTGCCAATGCTCTGGGGCGCGCCGTTAGACCCGACCGACACATCCTTCCTGCGGCAGATCCAGCAGCTGGTGGAGGTCAAGAAGGTCAATATTACAAACGTGCTGTCGTTCAACGAGCCCGATGGCCCGACCAAGTGGGGAGGCAGCGACATCTCTCCCGAGACTGCGGCGAAGGTGTGGGTGAGCAACATCGCGCCGCTGAGGAACATGGGGATTCGTGTCGGGCTGCCCGCGTGCACTGGTGCGCCGGGCGGTTTGAAGTGGCTGAAGGACTTCTTGGAGAGCTGCTCCAAGATTGTGAGTGGGGGCGGGGCGGAGAAGAACTGCACGTATGACTTTGTGACGGTCCATTGGTATGGCCCGTTTGAGGCGCTGGCTAGCCATATGGGCCAGTATTCTGCTACGTATGTCTGCTTTGTGTTCCACCCACCCGGGCCCGTGATGTTTTGGTTGTGCTGATAATGATGGTGGCTCCAGTTTCCCCAACAAGACCATGTGGATCACCGAGTACAACTACAACGACCAAGACCTGGCAAGCACACAGGAGTTCTTCAAGACCTCTGCCGACTACTTTGACCGTCTGGATTTCGTGGAGCGGTATTCCCTTTTCGGTGCATTTCGCAGTGATGTGTCGAACGTTGGTCCCAATGCGGCCATGCTGAGTGCTGGTGGGGAGCTCACCGATATTGGCGCGTGGTATTTGGGCCGGGAAGGGACGGGTGTGCTTCCAACCAGCGATGGGAATTGCCTTGGCTCTCCGAAGGGGGCGTTGGCGACCTTTCTTGCAACCGCTGTGTGGTTGTGTCTCTAGCAGGGGCTCAGTAGTGTGGTGGTTTGCTGGCAACGCAGTCTGGTACCAAGCATCATGGGCTTGCTGCCGCTTTCGTGGTGTCCTCCCCGGTATTGGTTCTCATCCAGTCATGTGTTATGTAAATGTATGAGAGATATACCTGCATTCGGCCGCCCCAATATTGCTGGATCGGTATCAGCTGCAGGCGGGCTGGGCAATGAGATGACGAATGCCCAACCAGAACGCGAGATTTGAGCCGGTGTTGAAGCCTAACTTCTCAAAGTGGTAAGCTCCTTCGCAACAAGCTCAGCAGGCATTAAGAGATGACCCCTCTTTTGGGAGCATCTATGGGTGGCTCCGACCTGTGAGTTCAAGTTGACGAGCTAATGAACCTGTACAGAACCCCATTTCCTGCATTTCCTTTGAGATATCCCGAGCCACGAGCTTGGCTCTTGCGATCATCATGCCTAACCGACTGGTATGGGTCCCTTGGATTTCGCCATCCGGGCTCTGGACAGGTTCTGGGCATCGCCATGACCCATTAAATTTACTTTTCTCGCCCCCTTCCTCAGGCGAAACGTCCCACCGTCACGAGGCTGGCTATGAGATGTGTCACGAGGGTGAAATATGCAATTTCTGCCAACGCCTCTTTTCGATACTGAGAATCAACCGCGACAAGCTCAAGATCTTTACTACCACGGTGCAAGCCCACGGCATCTCGGGCGAAAACCTGCCAGTCCTAGGGTGTACCGGCGGCGGCGGCGATTACGGCCCCGATGCAAGAGGCGGTTACGGCGAGTATGACACGGAAACCGGCGCTTTCGGCTATTACGATGCGGAATACGGGCGGGATTTCATGTTTGTGCTCTTCCCCCCAGAGAGCACCTGGACGGCCGTTCGGGAGCTGGGAAGCACCATAGACATGGCAGTTCCAAAGTCGTGGCTCAAGTGCTGCCGTGACACGCACGGCGGTGCTTGTCATGCTAGAACTCAACAGCCCTTGGCAGGTTTCCAGCTACTCGACTGCCGCACCCGGCACATTGTATCGGCATCCACGTCGGAGGAATACTTGGCTTTGAGCTACCTTTGGGGGACAGGGCCTGTCAGCCCGGCGACCACCAGTGGCGGAGCGACTGCCCTTCCCCTGGACGTACCGGCGGTGATTGACGACGCCATTGCTTTGACGACGGCTTTGGGCTTCCAGTATATCTGGATCGATAGATATTGCATCCCTCAAGACGACATTCCGGCAAAAGCCGCACAGATCAGGGGTATGGGCTCCATCTACGGCTCCTCGGCTCTCACCATTATTGCTGCGGCGGGCGACGACCCAGATCACGGGCTACCCGGCGTTGGGGGGCGATCAGCACGATCCGTCAGCAGTCTCCCCGCCATCTCAGCCGACCACCGGCCTTGTTCCAAGATCGACTGGAGCAACACGCAGGATAGCACCAAGCAGGACATCAGCGGGTCACGATGGAACCAGCGAGGCTGGACGTTCCAGGAGATGCTGCTGTCGCCAAAACGCCTCGTGTTCACCAACCGCCAGATATACTTCCAGTGTCAGGTCATGCACGCCGTCGAAGGACTGCGTCTCCTGATCCACCCCAACGATGCGGCCTTGGACGAACCAATTTCCTGTGTGGACGGAGCATACAGTGATCCCAGCCCGTTCGGCAATGTCTTCCCGACCTTGTCGGCCAAACCAGAGACAGACTTTTGGCTCCGCGTAAACGAGTACAGCAAGCGCAGCCTCACGTTCGAGGTCGATGCCTTGGACGCCTTCCGCGGCATGCTCGAGGCGTTCCAGCGTGTCCAACCAGACTTCCGGAACATCTTTGGAATCCGGCTCTATGTTGGGGACCGGCATCCCCTCACTCTAGTTAGCTTCCTCGCCGGCTTGTCGTGGACATTTGGCAACCCTCTGGGAAGGGACTCGCAATCCTTCACGGGGTCGCTCCCGATCTTCGAGAGCATTGATGACTCGGGGATGGTTAGGGTTCGCATATTGCGCCGGCGGAGGCTCCCCAGCTGGTCCTGGGTTGAGTGGAAAGCTGGCTCGGCCTGGGAGGGTGATGACGATTTGTTTTACCCGGCTTTCCTGGGTGCTGGCCGTCCCTTGGAACAACTGCGTCCAGCCGTGAAAGTGGCATTTCAGGCGATGGACGGAAGCCTCCTGCCCCTTGAGACGGATCTCGACGTCGAGGCAATCATGCGACTTGAGGGCAGTCGATTGCTCGAACCGCATCTTCGATTGACCGGGTGGACCTTTGAACTTTGCCCTCCCCACCGTGGAAGTATGCGGGATGAGTTTGATGGGTTTCATACCGTTGTGTTACGAGGCGTCTTCAATGATATTCATATCTGCCGTCCTAGCCTGGACGACCAGACCAGCTTACGGTGCGTCGCGCTTCACAGTTATACGCGAGACCTGAGTTATTCCTATGGGGGTGGGTATGGGGGCGGGTATGGGCACCGGCGTTTAGGCCATTCACTTCGTGTCCTTGTTGTCACAAAAAAGCCTGGGGCTGAGACTTACGAGAGGGTTGCTCCAATCGACTTGGACTTTGTCGAGCGCTTGAAACCTGATGTCTGGGACTTTGACCGTAATTGTCCCGGTGTCAAGTTCCCCGGGAGTTGGAAGTTTGAGGAGATCGTTTTGGAGTAGATATCTGAGGTATTCTGACAACTCTGATTAATGGCGTATTTCTATGCTGACATCGCTTTGAGATCGGGTTCCCCATTTCAGACTGCCCCAAGGCCCGGGTCAGCTCGGATCTTCCGTCAATTCTCGGTCTCGGTACCGGGTGGGTGACGGTCACACAGACACTTGAGTCCGATGTGAGGAATAAGAGCGATGATCAGACCGCACGGTACACCAGCCATTTCCGAAATGGGAATCTCTGCACACGGCACACTCTTTATAGATGCAACCCCTCCTGATTCGGGACTCCTTGATGTAAGCGAACCTCATGACCCCTGTCTTCCCGTAAAAGTGCGCTGCCTGGGTACGAGGGCACAGTACTTATTGGGTAAACTCTTCCCCGTGAAAAGTGATCCATGGCCCTGGATTGTCTTGGTTCGTACTACATAAGTACATTTTACTTCATCAAATCCACTCTTCGAGGTCCATCCTGAGACGTTTTTAAAGGTCTCGATCATACTAAGCACTACAACCAAAACCATGGAGTCATTCACCCTCACCCTCGCCAACGGCGCCACCCTCACCGGTCTCAGCAACCTCCCTCCCCCCTCCGCAACCACCCCCAAACACAAACCCCTCATCGTCGGACTCCACGGCGCAAGCTACTCCGCAAGCTACTTCGACGTCGACACCAACCACACCGCCTCCCTGCTCAGCAACGCCCTCTCCGTCCCCTTCGTCGCCATCAACCGCCCCGGCTACGCCTCCTCCACCTCCTTCTACCCCCTCCCCCCTAACTCCTCCGACTTTGAAACCCACGCCCTCTGGCTCCACGAATACATCCTCCCCGCCCTCTGGAAAACCTTCGGC
>Ga0247760_1000015_pt1 | contig 134081 bp, 74 predicted proteins | sample UWRJL171409R4_FD_179936 | JGI IMG/M metagenome (GOLD analysis project Ga0247760, IMG submission 179936) | Plant litter microbial communities from Arlington Agricultural Research Station in Wisconsin, United States - UWRJ-L171-409R-4 | ecosystem: Environmental > Terrestrial > Plant litter >...
AAAAAAAAAAATGTCCGGCTTTGAGATCGCAGGGGTCGTGCTAGGAACGTTGCCGCTCCTAATATCCGCCCTCGAGCACTACCGGAGTGGAAAGAGCACAATGAGCGCTCTGATCCAGTGGCGTGGTCAGCTTGATACGCTGATAAGTCGTCTCAAGACTCAAGATGCGATGTTCTACCTGGACTCATTGGAGCTTTTACGGGCTGCCCGAGTCCCGGAGCTAGCCGGCGGATATAGCCCATCAAAGGAGAAATGCGCCGCCATCCTTTTGTCTTCCAAGACAGGAAAGGAGATGCAGGAGTTCTTAGGACCTTTATATGAGACCCTTCTAGAGATCCTGGAACGATACGAACGTTGTTTGAAGAAGATTGCCGCAAAGATTCGTCATATACAACGGCTTGACAAGGTATGGCGCCAGCTCTCTTCCTGCATTCTCTCCCGCCCGCTGAAGCTCGATCTTCTAACCGCGATGGCGGCCATCCCTACTTAGGCACCGAAAGATGACCTCCAAGCGCTTTTGAGCGCGAATCAGCCGTCTTACGGACGCTTCGCATTCAAAGAAAGGCTATCCTTCACCCTCGAGCGTGGTAGCCTTAAGGGCCTGCTTGGAGAGCTACACGAGGACCAACTCTCCCTCAAGGCCATCACCGAGAGGCTCAAGTCTCACCAGGAGTCCACCGTCCGCAGCCCCTCCAGGAGAGCGACCACAATGGCGCGCCAGATGGCTCAAGTGCGGACCATGGCCGCTTCCCTCTTCTCGGCCCTCTGCCGAGGATGTACCCAGCAGTGCCAGGCTGAGCACAAAGTCATGGCGCAACTCGAGAGCAGAGTGGAGGAGCCTTCGGCGATTAGCGTAGCGTTCAACCTTGTGCTACCGCTCAGGGAGGCCATCCTGCAACAAACTCGAGTAATTGTGCCCGTTGCCGACCGCACCGGTCTGGATCCATACAGCAGCGGGTGAGTCGTCATTCGGAAAGCTGTTCGTCGTCACGCGTGATATTGATCACTGGTAGTACCAACTTAATTAATAGTAAAGGTTTGTCGGCAACGGCCTCATTACGGCCAACCACCATCAAGTTCGACCTGCCAACCACGCCAGATACAGGCCGCGAGGTGGTAAAAAACCTATGCCAACTTGCCGCAAAGACTCAGGAGAAGGGAGAACTACTTCAGCTTGAGCTTGGCGCCGACGGTCTGATGGTGGTTGCTGTGGATCCGGCGACTGCGGAGATGGAGACGCTGTTGGATAGCTTCACAGCTGACACCACATTGGAGGCGCTTCTATCGCACGACCAGAGTAACTGGCTGACACCCAGACGGCGAGTGTTTCTCGCTTTGGAAATTGCGTCGTCAATACTCCAGTTCCAGCGGACCCGCTGGCTTAGCTCGCCGTGGAGCAACCAGACCATCAGGTTCGCCATTACGCACGAGGAACAGCCGGTAGAAAGCGCATTCATCCTACAAGATCTCGGCAACCGTGCAGAAATGGGACCTACGAGCCGTGAGGACCGAGAACCGCAGTTGGCTATACTCGAACTTTCCATCCTTCTCCTGGAAATCTGGCATGGAATGTCGATCGAGACGTGGGCTTTGGGGGCGAAAACCGAAGTTAAGCCCGGGGACATGTATAGCCGAATGGCCGCCGCTATCCGCTGGCAGAAAGAAACTTTTACGGACCTGCCATTGGACTATCTCAATGCCGTCGAGAAGTGTATTAATATCTGTTCCGGGAGGCCGCGATGCTGGGACGACGAGAAATTCCAGCAGGACTATTGTGAGAACATCATCATGCCGCTGTTGCGGATTTGCGAACCTTGGCGTCATTCACTTCGCCTAAGCAAGATGACTTGAGTACAGCGAGAACTACTGATAGTTCGCCGTACCAGTTCGAATAGGCTTTGGAAAGAGTATAGTAGTATTAGTATTGACTAGCAAACTGATGGGTGGCCTAGATTCTGGCGGGCTGGAACGTTACGGGGCCCAATACTGGGCATAGTGTGGAATAGTACATGACATCCTAGTTTAGTCCATACCATAGTACATAGTATCCTAGCCCCAAAACTGGGACAGGATGTAATATACCGGCACATGGTATGGCGTAGTACATAGTATGCCGGGACTTAGAATATACCAGTACATGATATACCATCCTAGAATACACCAGTACATAACATACTAGTACAGTACGTACTAGTATGTAAGATCCTAGCTTAAAGTATTTCCTAGCCCATAGCCAAATACTACCATCGATTACAGCAAGTGCCAGAGTCAGCGCTACAACTTGAATTAGAGGCAAAAAATATTTAACTCGCAGCTACGGATGTGCTTGCCCACCCTCAATCTCTGCACGTAGCCTTACCGCACCCCAACGTCACTTCAATATTAAAGAATGAATCGCCTAAGCGGATAGATGTAGTAAATGTTGGATGAAAAGGGCTCGGAGGTGCTGCAACCTATGATGTTCATATCTTTGTCACTGGGATTCGTCATAGGAATTGCCACTTACGGAAGTAAACGAAAGAGTTGTCTTGGAAAGATAGAAGAGCATCAAACACGAGGAATTCACACTGGTGCACGTCTTCCACAAAACGTGCTGTTGCAGTCTGACGGGTGGTCCCAGTTTTGGGCCACCAGTGTCCCAAAAGTGGGACCTCGCGAAAAGTTGCCATTTGAACTGCAGAGTACAACCTACTCGTCTAAACCACGTTTAGCGATTTCTCTGATCATTTTCTGAGCAGCGCCTGAGTACCGCCCGAGCAAGGTAGCCAGGGCCGGTACCGGTGACGGGGGTTGGTGAGGGCAACTTTAGGGTAAAACAACACCCCAGGCGTACTGCCTTACAGTCTGTTATCTCACCCGGTGTACTAGTAGTTTATATACCAGTATACCCCAGGCCAGTACATTGTATGCTAGTATATTCTAGGTGCTAGTTTATTATGTACCAGCCCATCTTTTGTACTGGCATACTAAATACCGTCCCAATTTTAGTACCAGAATAGTACGTACTATCCCTGGGATCAGACTAAGATGCCACGTGCTATCCCTAAAGATGTGCCAGTATATGTCAGAAACTTGGACACTGCGGGTGACATCGAAAGGAAACTTTAGCCTAGGGGACTGAAAATGAGCCTCTAAGGCTGTACAGCAGCGACGTATGGAATCACCCTAGCTCAGGGAAGAATCAGGGAAAGCTCAGAACAAACCAGTCACATCTCACCCCAGCTCAGGACTACGAACGAAAAAGGAAATTTCGTGTGCCCATATTCGTCGCAGATTACTAGGCTGTAACTCAGAAGAAAATTCTCTTTTTACTATTAGTCGGGCTATAAACTCTAATATTTACACCGTTTCTCTTTCCCGAAAGGCATTCTTGTTCTGTGCGAAGGACTATTATCCTGTATTGAACGCCTCCCAAAAAGCAAACAAGGCCTGAAATATAACAAAATAGGCCTTGATGTGGTGGCATAAGCCATGCGAGGCTGCCTTCAACGTATTCATGTGCGGAAGTGCGGGTGACGGTGGTTCTGGATTGAGTCTGTGAGCTCGTCGTCTGTGGCGACTTGATCTCCACGTCAACAGTTGCGCGGATACCTGATAGGGGTGTTAGTTTCCGAGCAACGCCCTTCACGGCCGCAGTCCGTGTACCATGAGAAACTCTATTCCAGGGACACCACATGTTGCATTATGACGGTACTTCCATTCTTTGCATCACTGGCATTGATTTGTGAGACATGTCACAGCGGAAAGTTACGCTGCCTCTGCAATTCCCCGCCCACCTCACGCCCATGCACCTGCCCCTCTGAGAAGGAGCGTGCACTCGACTACCACGGAAGCTGCGATGTTTCGTCACACCCATCAGCGTCCTACAGCATTTCCCTTTCCATACTTGCGCGGAAAAAATGGATTTGCCTCGCTTTCCGTCGTTTCACGATTCCCCCCCCCTTTCCCCCGAATTTTTTGGCGGGCTCTGTTCTCCTGTTGACACCACTTTCACCACTTTCTGCCTGTGGCTGGAACGAAAGCCGTCATGGGAAATTTTGCCGTTCTACTCACGAGTCTCGGCCTTTTGGCCGGGGGCGCCTTGTCGTGGAACGCATCCTGTCCGGACTACTCCTCCTACTCGGCCCAGCGCCATGGGCCGTATTCCACTGGTCGCCGTGCCCTTTCGTACATGCGGCCTGCGCCTGGGTGCCGCACTTTTCCGCACTCGTATATGGTCAACTCGGCCATCGAGAACCTCGCCAAGACCATCGCCGACCCGGATCTCTACCGCTTGTTCGAAAACACCTTCCCAAACACGCTCGACACCGCTATCAAGTGGTACGGGTTTGGCTCCAGGGCGCCGGACGACATCCGTGCCTTCATCATCACCGGCGATATCGATGCCATGTGGCTCCGCGATAGCGCCAACCAACTACTGTCCTACGCTTCGTTATTCAAAAAGACCAAAGGGGACGATCTCATCGACTACCTGTTTCGTGGCGTAATCCACCAGCAAGCAAGATACTGTCAGAATCTAGCACTCATGGCCAATTGTGGTGATTGTTGTGTATTGTTGTTCTGTGGAAGAGAATCTCTGGCCTGCAGGGTCCCCTATTGCCAAGCCGGCTACATCCGCGAATGGCTCCAATTGCTTATATAAGCTGACAGATACATCCTCACGGCCCCTTTCTGTAACTCCTTCCAGGCACCGGCGGAGAGCGGCATCCCACCGGCGCACAACTCGGCCGCTGACTCGGACAGTGTCAAACCCCCGTACAATTCATCGTTGGTCTTCGAGTGCAAGTGCGAGCTCGATAGCCTGGCTGCCTTCCTGCGGATTAGCAACAGCTACTACGAGGCCACCAGCTGGATTAGTTTCTACGATGATAACGACTGGGTCGCGGCTGCGCAGACAGTGTTCAATGTCGCCAAGGTGATGATGTCGCCCACGTACGACGATAACGGCTTCGTCCTCGACAACTACTACAAGTTCACCCGGGAGACGAGGCGGACTACCGAGACCCAGGCGAACGACGGTGCTGGTAGCCCAGTCGGGAGCGGTATTGGGCTGATCCGGAGTGCGTTCCGACCTAGTGATGACAGCACGCTGTTCCAGTTCAACATTCCTTCCAATATGATGTTTGCCAGCCAACTCAAGACCAGTGCGACTATTATGACAAAGCTCGAGGCAATTGGTGCGGCTCCGGCTGGACTGGCCGGGGAGATGGCAAAGCTCGCTACGGATCTTCGCGTTGCAATCTAGCGTCAAGGGATCGTGTATGTCAGTACCGACAACGGGGCGGATGGGGCTGAGTTGATATATGCGTACGAGATCGATGGATATGGGTCTGTAGCAGTCATGGACGACGCCAACATCCCTTCGCTGCTTTCTGCCCCGCTGTACGGGTATCTTGATAAAGCCGACCCGATCTACCAGCGCACGAGGGCCAGGATCCTCAGTCAAAATGAGAAGAACGGGAATCCGTACTTCATGCGAGGCCCGGTGATCAACGCTGTAGGTAGCCCACATACCGGTCCGGGCATGGCTTGGCCGATGGCAAGCATTGTGAGAATTATGACAACCGACGACGACAACGAGATTATCGAGACGTTGAGCGAGCTTTTGAACAGCACCGATGGCTTGGGTTTGATACACGAGAGCATTGACACGCTCAATCAGAGCCATTGGACGCGACAGTGGTAAGTTTTGTCTATCGTTGCCCTGCTCGGGTTGCTAACGAGTTGGTAGGTTCTCCTGGGCGAACGGTCTGTTTGGCGAGATGATTCTGGATCTTAACGAGAGGAAGCCATACATTCTGGAGAAGAGTTTCCAGTGATACAGTGGTGTAGCTTGTCCGATTTGATATGGGGCTTCTGTGGTGTTTCCCCTTGGGGGCGATTTTTGTTCATGTGCCTTATTCTGCCTTCACTGCAGCAATTTTGACGATCTCTATCAGTTGCTTTGTGGCGGGTTTCGTCCATGTCGGCAGACTTGAGAAAGAACTCATGGGAATGGATTAGGTGAGCAGAGAAGGATGTATGGAGAATGTACCTATTATGAACGTGAAGGAAGGGTTTTGACCTTCTCAACAGACCGCAATGAATGTTATCAGTGATTCAATGAACTCTGGTTGCTCAAAATTTGCTGTAATTTTATATTGATACATTACCAAGACCGTCTCCTCGGACTCTTTTACCAATGGAAATCCATCGCCTGATTCTCAACTCCTTAGCACTTTCTCGACTGCACTCGGCTCACACGGCAGGAATGATGGACAACCTCATTCGAAAAGATGCCCAAGGGGATCGTTTCTTGTATCCAGAGCCTTCGCAGGTACCGTCCCTGAGCACAACCGCCCCGCCCTCAAAGGGCCGACTTGGAAGCCATGGAAATAAGCGAATCAGCTTCGAGCACTCGGGGAAGTTATGGGTAACACAACATGCCATTTCGTCAAGGCCAGCCCAATTCTAGGATAGTGTTATGTTCAGACCTGCGTTCCAGGCCCATTGCTGCCTAACCCATTTCCGCGACACTGCGGACTTCGAATGCACGAGCAAAATCAACATCAAACGCAGTCTCTTCCCAACCACAACCACATAATTGTCTGGGCTATCATTTATCATTAATAATAGGCGCTTGCTATTCAGCTCCTACTTCATCATGCGACAGCGCTTTGAGAGAATGAAGGAGGCTGCTCGAGGCCGTATTCGGGGTCGTGTGCGAGATGGGGTACCTCCCGCTCAATCCTACACAGCCGGTCTAAATGACGAAGAAAATCAAGAGGCACAGATGTTCGAAAGAAACTTCGCAGCTGAGCTTATTCGACGGAAGTACCCCACAGCACTCCAATACTTGCAGGAACGCCTGGCCATCACGATGGCGCAACGACGGCAGCGTCTCCTCTCCACCAAGCGGGGTTCTTCACATGTAACTCTACTAAAGAAGAAGAAAATCAACAAGCAAAGCCCCGAGCCCGTTCTTAACATGAACACCGAAGCCCCGACTTTCCTGCGACATCAATCTCGCTGGACGGGTGCCAGTCGGATGACGTTTGAGTCTGGCGGCGACACTGGATGGTCCTCACTTGGAAGAGATATGATAGCATTTCCAGAAAGCCCAGACGCCAGTCGCGCAGCCCAGGTTCTAACGGGCGCAAGTTTCCGCAGAAATTCCGGAAATTTTGCCCGCCAAACGGACCCAAATATGTTGACGGATTTGAATTCGGCATACCCTCCGCTGCCTACATCCCCGGAGGGAGAGCAGTTGCGTTGTCCTTACTGCGACAAAGGCAAGAGTCTTTTGGATGTCTGGGCTGGCGGCGAGCCATCGTGGCGGTGTGTTTCCTCGGCATCTCTCTCATTTAGGTTCTCAACTGACTGGTGATTTCCCTCTCTTTCTTCCAGCGCACACCTCGAAGGTGACACTAGGCCATTCATCTGCCTTCTCCGTGATTGCCCAACACCAAATCAAACCTACGTTGGGAGCGAATGGTCCACGCACACGATCGAGGAATCTGGGGCTGGCAAGATAGAGGAGGTCTTTCCAGCCTGTCCTTTTTGTGGTGATAGGCCGAGTTCCGACCTTTTGATGCAACACTTATCCGCACATTTTACGTTTCTAGCTCTTAAGTGTCTGCCGTGGTTGGATGGCGCGAGTGGGGATGGGGCTGAAGATGATACATGTTCTAATACCATTGGCTCAGACACCTCTGATTGGCTTATCACGAGGTTGGACGATCTGCCGGACCTGGGCAATCAAGATGAAGAACCCACCCCAGTGCAAGAAGGTCAGGAAGTAGACGATGAGATGTGGCCAGGGACTGACGCTGGAGGGTCTGCCTGGCGTGAGGAGTGGGGTATGATTTTAGCGAGGTTGAGTTTGGAGAGAGGATGGGCCGAAGAGCCTCCGTCAAACTTCCTATTGTTCCTTCGGTAAGGTACCTGTACGTACAGCATACCTAGTCCACATCACTGTTCGCTCTGATATCTATGGCTCTGAGGCGCCCATTGACTTCCCCAACTCCCACTTATCATCCAGCAGTCCGTCATCATCAGCCAGGCGTCGCCTGTCGGTAACGACCTGGAATACTACATATCCGGCTAGAGTGACAAGGGTAACAGGAATGGTAACTGCCCAGTAAAGCCAGAATGTGTCTCTCACATCGGGCAGCCGAGCATCAACTGTGAAGTCAAATATGGGCATTGCGAAGAAGGCATGAGGGTCTCAAGTTAGCCAAGACGCGCAACATAGGCCGGAAGTGAGAGCGGCTACATACAGCCAGGAAAGTTCCCGGAAGGAACACCATAGTGAGTAATGCTATTCCCTTCATAGCAGAACTGTCCCGTTTTGACGCCTGTGCGGTCACACCTGACTGAAGAGCCACATATCCCTGAATACGGGCATCGCGTTGTGCCATGTAGTTGTAAACCTTGTTTCGTGTTGATTAGTAAGATATGACCATGGCATTGAAGAGTATACAGGTACGGGCTCACTGCCGATTGCTGGGCCTCGCCCCGTTTGATGATATACTGAAGCCAGCTGACGGTAACACGGGTTCTCTGGGACAGAGAACGCACTTTTTCCAGGACCAAGCGCCCGGTTTGGAGGACGAAGCCATTCTTCTCACGGTGTGCCTCTTGATCCATGTCCTGCAGTATGCTGTGCATCTCTTCGAGAACCAGCTGCAGTCCATTGGCATGGTCTTCCATCGTTGCTGCAATTTGCATGACTGCGAGCGCGTCAACAGCCAGCTTCCCCCAGTCGGTGGTCGTCCCGTTCACCGGGCGGAGCGGGGCATGGAGTGCTGGAGCACCGGTCTGTCCACTGCGTGTTTCGACATCCAGAAGAAAGCGCCATATATATTCTCCTTGCTCCTTGATTGCATCAAATCTCATCTCGGCAAGGATCGTGGGTAGTAGCAGAGGATGTCTGGCCAGAGGAGAGAGAGTTTTGACCCGATTCGCAATTTCTTCCTGCTGGGTGCTGGTACAGCCGTGAAGAAAGGCATTTACTGTCCCCGTAACGGGTTGGTATCCTATGGAGACCGAGATGTCAAACTCCAAGATACCCCGCGAAGCAAGGCGCATTGCCACACCCAGATTGTTCTTTTCTTGGTTCGTTCTTCCCATGCTGTACCTCTGGAACTGCGACATGTTGAATTTGAGCATTCTTGGAGTTTCGTCCGGCAGCCGCAGCCTGCCAAGCATTTCCACGAAGGAGGAACGAGAAATTGGCAGAGCATCACTTGCGTAGCAGTCCAAGTGTGGAAATGTCGAGCTATTTCCTTTTCTTCTCGAACCCCGCACCAAGCCTAAGCTTCACGAGCCATATCAGACTGAGTTAACAGGGGCTCGGCCCGGTTTGCCTTCTCTTCTTGCGACTCACAAGAATTTCGAAACCCCGAAATCCCTCGGAGCGGGCGTGGCACCGTGGCTACCAGTCGAGAGTGAGGGCATCTCGTTGAGCCAGCCGTCCAGATCTGTCTCGGGAACGAGCTTCTGTTTCATTATACCACTCTACGTCCGGGCTGTCAGCCAAATTGTTCACGACGACACCCAGTCATGCACTAACCTCGTGATAATACTCGATCACTTCGTATCGACGTGACATTCCAGGAGGCGGGGGCAGATATTTGATTAAGTCGAGGTATTCTTCCCGTCTATAACTAAACAATATCTGTCTCTCCATACTGATGCTATGAGACTGGTCGCACGGCGCCCTTTTTGATTCGAATTTTCAGTGTATATCGTGGGTGCATGTAGCATTGCGGTGAACGAACGAATGCGAGGTCAACGATGAGGGGTTCTGGACCACCAATTTTGCTTGGTTGCCTGAGGCAGTAAGCAGCTGCACCCCATATCGGCCTGAATAGTAGTTGCCCATATGCGCAGAAAGTTTTGAGTTGTAGACCTCTTCATCTCAGGAATTTAGAAAGATGGAAGATTTGGCGTCGTCAGAGACAGATGGATCCAAGCAGGTGAATAACCCTAACCCTTTTCGATGACGAATGTCGGCGGCTGTGCCACATTCAGGGGTAATCGATAAAAGGAGCCCCGCACCCAGCTCCAGCCAAGACCTCTCCTGTCAGCTCCCCCACCCCGCGGCACCGTGAAAGCTTAATTCGCTACTCACATCAACAATCCCACTCAGACGCATCAAATATGTCAGGTCAAGGATATTACAGCGGCGGCGGCGGCCAGCAGCAGGGCGGCAGCTTTGGCTACAGCAATTCGGGACAGCAGGCCTACAATCCGCAGCAGGGCCCGCCCCCCCAAAACTACCACGATCAGCAGGTAAGCACAATGACGTTGCGCGCTAAGACTTCCTGTTGTTGACCCGTGTACCACGTAACAGCAAGGAGGCTACCAACAGGGGCCGCCTCCCCAACAGGGGAATTACTACTCCTCGCCCCCGCCCCAGGGGAGCTATCCGCCGTCCCAGGAGCAGCACTACCCGCCGCCGCAACAGCAGCAGCAATACGGCGGCGGCGGTGGCGCGCAGTACCCGCCGAACCCGCAATACGGCGGGCAGCACGGCGGTGGACAGTACCCGCCCCACCAGGGACAGGGACAGGGCCAGTATAACCAGCCGCCCCAGCAGCAATACCATCAGCAACAGCAGCAGCCGCCGTACCAGCAGCATCAGCAGCAGCAACCGCAGTACCAGCAGCACCAGCACCAGCAGTATCAACAACAGCAGGGCCATGACGCGGGCCGTGGCCCCGCAGGCGCGCTGCTAGGTGGGGCGGCCGGCGCTCTCCTGGGGCATGGCGCTGGAGGCGGCAGCCACGGAGGCAGCGGAGGCATCGGGGGCGGCGCCCTCGCATCAGTTATTGGTGGGGCCCTGAATGGGAAGTATGTAGCCCCTTCACCCACCCCCCTGGTTGCAGTTCCTGATGTATGTGACGCTGACGGTTGGTTGTCCGCGCAGGCTCGGGAAGGAGAAGAAGGAGAAGAAAGACAAGAAGGATAAAAAGGATAAGAAGGACAAGAAGGACAAGAAGCATAAAAAGAAGGACTCGGAGTCTAGCGGGAGTTCTGACTCGGATAGCGATTCGGATTAGAAAGAGAGGGAGAGAGTTGTGTGGGGGAAGGGGATGAAGTCTGGTTTCGCTTGTAAAAGTTGCGCTGTCTGGTTTGCCTTATCGAGTCATTTGCTTACTTGCTGTGCTGAACGCGTCATTTCCAGGTGCTTTCAGCTAAGTGTTCTGTGGGTTTTGATGTCCATCTTGAGGCTGCTCTTCATTCTCGTGATCCGATGCAATCTTGGCTCTTGGCAGTGGGCTCCCGGAGGAGGCCAGAGGATACATCACTTCACCCAAGGCGTCAAAACACGAACAGCAGAAGTCAATGGGATTAAAAAGTGATCGAAAGGCCTAATATTCTCAAAGCCCAAGTAGAGCCACCATCGCCATATTTGGTAACTGCTAAATCCTAATCCCAATAACCCATGACAGCAGAAAAAGAGTAAAAATATCCGGAGACAGAGAACATAGTGGTATCAAAACATAAACCACAGCGCCCAGCGCTGCAGACAACACCCATCCCCATCTCACGGATCCGAAAACGGTCCCGCCCTCGTCGCAAAGTTCGGCGTCCTCCCCTCCGCCAGCGCCTTCAAAGCCGCATCATCCAGCGGCAAGAGCCTCCCCCCAGTGCTCTTCCGCGACCCAAGCTTAGACATCTCCCTCCGGATGCCGTGGTTAACAGCGTTCAGCACCGTGTCGACAAGCTTCTTGGGTTTGTACTTCGGCTCAGTGCCGGCCTGGTACACACCCGTCTTGACCAGGATGCTGTACCACTCGGTGTGCTCGCTGCGCTCATTCATGGCGTTGGTGCCGCGGATGTCGGACTCGGGCGTGTCACCAACGAAATACACTGTGGCAGGGGGTTCACTCTCGGCCAGCCCGTGCTGTGCGGCGCGCCATTGTTGGAGGAGACGGGTGGCGAACTCAAAGGTTGAAACTTGGGGCTTACCGAAGGCGTGGGTGCGCAGCTTGCGCCCGCCTGAGGTGTCTTCAAACACGGTCTCGACCATGCGTCGCAAAGCGCCCATGCCCAGGCGAGCATGTTCGTGGCTAGATGACCAGAGCACGTCGTTGTGGCTGAAGTAGATGGGCGGACCCTCGTTGAAGGTCTCGGAGCGTGTCTCGAGGCGTCCGCCCTTGCTCTGTGCGATGTCCAGCATGATCTGCAAGTCTGACGCCCAGTCGCGGCTGTCGGCAAAGACGAAGACAGCCTCAACGACGATATCATTCAGGCAACCGCCGTCGGCGAGCAGATCACGCGAGTTTTCATGCTCGGACTTCGTCAGTTGCCGGAATGGCGCGGTGGCAGCGTTGGCCTTCAGGATGTCGCCAGGCGTAATGACGTCGCGGAAGCCATAGCCCTCTGCGACCTCACGGCATTTTTCACCCTCGCCGCCGACGACAAGGACAGTGCCGTAGCGGTTGGCGAATTCGCGCATTGGTGTGTGCCCGCAGATGAACTGACCCGGAGACACGTCGATTTCGAGCTGCCGCGACAGGTCGAGGCAGCGCTCTGTCTCAAATTTGCCGCCACCGTTTGTGAGGAATATGTATGGCCTGGAACTGGTTAGCGCGCCCCACGAGCAAACACGAGGGCCTTGGTAGACATACACCTGAATCCCAAACTCGTTCTCTCCGTTGAGCACCTTCATCGCTTCGATGGCCTCCGGGATGGGACGGCCTCCACGGATGAGCACGCCATCAATATCGAAAGCGAAGGCGAAGTTATCCGCAACGTTGGGCTCCCCGCTGGGACTAACAGGGCTGACGGGTGTGCTCAGGGGAGACGCAAGGCTCAGTGGCGTGCCGGAAAGAGACTCTACGGAAGACACCGGACCCTCGCTATCAGTGGACGAAAGCGCAGGAGACGACGATGCAGAGCTGTTCTCTTCGCCCAAGTCCGCATCCTCGAAGGTAAGGTGTCCCAGCTTGTGCCGAGCTGCTTCGAAAGCCTCGGCGAAGCTGCTGCTCGACGCCTGCCGGGAGCTCATACCCGGCCTCGTTGGGGTGACCGACATAGTGTATGGTGTACAGGGTAATGGCGAAGGAGTGTTTGTAGTGTGCTCAACGTCCTCGGACCAAACACGAAGGCGGCGATGGTGAGGATGTCTAACAAGGGACACCAGTGAACGATGGAGAAGGAGAGTAGGCTTGTGAGGCTAGAGACATGAAAACACACCGTCCATGGCGGTCGACTCATTTATATGTTTGCGGTGGTGTGTCCTCTCCAACAACCACTCAGCTTACCGCCACAGACGTCGTGGCGTCCTGCCGGACGACATCCGTCCCATCGTTGCCAGAAGGAGGATGATCCTCAGGGTCCCGGTGGATCTGGTGGATACGTGACATGGGGGAACGAACAACGGAGGCGAGGGAAGCCTCGGATGATGATCGCGGATGACGGTTCTGGGATTATTCGAGCCACACCCGGGCAGTGTCCGTTGTCGGGTTAGCGACACAACAAGTGCTCCAATTCTCCCACTCGGCCATTGCAAAACGCAAGAACAGAGTCAAATATCGACGCCCATCCAAGACGCGTAAGTTCCCGGCTGGGCGATCACCTCAGTAAACCCAAAGCCGCCGCAACTGGCGCAGGACCAGAGTGAACGCCCGACTTATGTAATACTGAGTGACTCGAGCGTCAGATATCAGCGCAGAGAGTGGGACGTAGGCTCAAGGCGAACTCTAAAGCGGGAGGTCCATAGAGAATGAAGATCTCTACAAGGCGGCAAATGCAGTTCCTGGGCTGCCAATCACCTCAACCCAAGACGATGTGCTGTAACCCATCCTCGAGCTTTCTTTTCTTGGCATGTTTGAATTGGAATTTCCCCTGACAATCCTGTCGTTGCAAGACTTTGATACCGCATGCGCGTCGGCAGATGCTCGGGTTGTGTTGACCGCCAGTTATCCGCCGTAGAAGGCGCCGATCCCGATGACGTCAAAACGGAACCCTCCTGAAAGGGATGCATGCCGGACCGACCGCGCCAAGGTTCGGAGTTTCCGAGAGCCCTTAGATTCGGCCGATTACCCACACCGCTCAGCCGGAAACCCTGAACGGGGAGGGGCCGCTGAGGGGCCGTCGAGGATCCTGAAAATCCCGGTGGCTGCCGACGGGACGGCCATCCACGCACGCCACGACCAACCAGGCCCAATGAAGGATATGTTTGAGAGCGGGCAGCTTGCCTCGGTGCCTGGTTGCATCGATTGAAGGTGCGTTTAAGTCCGCTCCCGACCTTCAGACCTGTCATGCATACGAGGAAGCGTGGCGGCCATTCTGTACAGCTAATTTCCAAGCAAGATAAGTGTCCGACTGCGACAACCGAATAACATGCGTGGGAAGCCAAGACAATCCCAAAGACATCGGGATGCCGCGAAGAAAAACAGCAGTAAGGCATGAACGTTGGTGTGAAGCAATGGAACAGGCAAACCCGACATAGAAGCTGGGGGATGAAATCGCGTCATTCCACATACCCACCCCTTGCCAGCAACATGCGGTTTGGTCCAGCACAAGGACTGAATGGTTCATTCTCGCCCGGCTGTAGCCTACGCTGTCATAGCCAGCTCAAAGCTAGTAATACCAACTCGAGCCGGCACTCCTAAGCTAACCGCACTTGCGGCATCCGTTGCTGTATTACTAAACCCAAAGCCCGAAAGAAGCGGTTAACAAACAATGACTTCATCTCAGTAGCGTGTAGTCACCCAGGGTCTCAATGTGGAGAGGAGCTTTCTGAGAATACACCAAGAAGCCGGATCTGCTGAGAGTGAAGCACCGTCTAGCCGTTGACTGCTTCGTTGTACGCCGTTCATAGAACACGAGGACGGTCTTTCGAATCGTAGCATAGTGCCTCCGCCCACTTAAGAGGACGGTCACCTCCTCTTCTGTATCCGCCCAAACACGAGGCTACCCCATTGGGAAGAGCCCACCCAGCCGGTCTCTTGTACCGCACGTTGCCTGTTGTCCCGGTCCGCCATGGCGTCCTCGACAGCCACATCCAAGAACTGCGGTATCTCTGCATGATCTATCCTCAGCCAGCCCCTCCGATCCGCAATGACAGCGACGTGGCCGCCGCCAGGTGTACCACCCGCCGGGTTTAGCCCGCCTCCAATCACCACGGCGCCCCACCACTCGCGGTCCCGGCTACAGTGTGGTGCGTAGAGCATGTACTCCTCCATATGAGCGATAGCGTTCGCAACGTATTCAGCGTCGCCAGCGGCCAGGCGTAGGATGTGGACGTGGTCGAGGTCGGCGCGGCGGAGCGCGGTCGTAAAGGCAGCTTCCCCTTCTTGGATAACCGGCGGTGTTGCGATAAGACGCAGTAGATCAAAGCGCCCTTCAAAGTCAACGACTGAGACAGCTTTGCTGTGCGGTGCGCTGATCAAGGTCGCAATCAAGATGTAGAGTAGCTCGTGGTATCGACCGCCAATAACCAGCGGGGCGGACTGCGTCACGCGCAAATGCCGCTGGACGATGCCATCGAGACGGGGGACGGGGAATTCCCGGAGCCGACCTGCAGAGAGGGCAGACGTAAATGCCGAGCCATCTTCGGTGTCGTCGACGCGGTCGTGGTTGGTGGTCGCGGTTGCTGTCGCGAAGCCCGTGCGGAGAGAGGCGAGGATCTAAAATGGAGATTGACGATTTGATAAGCATGGATTCCCAACCTTCCAAGATCTCGGCCCCCAACCAGCAACGGCTCTCGTCGACAGAGGGATTCCTGAGAACGCGGCACCCCGTTGAACAGCAATGCACAAAGGGTAGCAGCACATACCTCCTCCAAGCTCGTCTCGTCAATCTCGCCCAGCACCCGAGCTCCCACACTCGCCGCGGCGCTTTCCACCGACTGCATCCTCGACCATCACCCCACCCCGCGATGTCGCCACCCTGCCAGAGCTTCCCCTTCACAAAGCTGCCCGTGGCGATACAGGCGGATGCGAACGGGAAGCGTCGGAAGACGGTAGATGGGCACAGAATCGACCTGCGGAATTGCGAGTTGCTGGAGTTGACGCAGTACGAATGTCTCGTTCTCCGACCCGAGATCCGCAATAGCCCGGTGCAGTGCTGGCCGATCCAGCGATTGTTTCGCCAGTAAGTTTAAAGGAACAGGCAGACTTGATTATACCGGGTCGTCACTGAGGCGATAGTGGGTTATGTGTGATGCTGATTCGGCGGGGTTGCAGATGCCAGGACAGAAATGGCAAATTTATGGTTGAGACGACGGCGTGGGAGGGAGTCACGGCATCGGAGACAGCACCCACCCAACCTCCGGCACAAGCATCTCCGCTATCATGGGAGAGCTTCGCCCGAGAAGAAGGAAAATTACAGGGTCTTGGAAAGCCGAATTCCGCAGAAAGAAATCCAAAATCTTCATGAACAGTATTATGCTTCCAGTTTCGTGATCGCATCCCACCATCGCCGAACAACCCCCATCCCCAACTGTGACCAGGGGCTGTCGGTTCCCATTCTTAGAAAGCTATGGGCAGTCAACCACGCATTCCCTTGCCTCCAATCCCTTGCCTCCCTTCCGCAGCACCCTTCACGCTGCAGCGCACGACTCAACGAACAACAGTGGCTTCTGTGACTCGATTCCCGGTGCTGTCTATCGTATGATACAAGCTGTCCCCCAACGCTCTAGACACCGCCCCTATGTACGTTGTTCTTCGTCATTCTCTCCTTCCTATCCCAAACTTAACCCAGCTTCGCGGCGCGGTCGGCCTCCAGCTTCTTGTAGAAGTTATCCCGACCGTTGGTGCGGGGGACGTGATAGCCGTACCTATCGAGGGGTTAGACCTTTCGGGTTCCGTGATTCGCGCTGTTCGGAGTCGGGCGATCGCGGGTCATACCAGAAGGCGTTGCCAAAGACGAATCCAAGACCTGTCCTCGGGCGATTAGCATGTGTGTGCCGGAGCGCGTTTCCAGACAGCAGGGCTGCTGCTGCCTGCCAACAGCGCAATTGAGAGCAGGTGTGACTTACCCAGGGCGATACCGAGATCCATAATGAGGCCCCGGCGGAGCATCTAGCTCAAGGTCAGCTCTGGTCCCGTTCGAGTTTCATCGTTGGGGTCCCGGGGCGCCAGCATTGGCAGCCATTGGGCCCTCCAATCGCGGGCGGGAGCACATACGCCAGTAATCGGTGCGACGGCCATTTCGTTGGTTGTGTTTTGCAGCGCTCGAGACGAGTGTGGGGTGGAGAGGGTGGCTTCGTGGTGGGAGGGTGCGCGGTTTGACGATGCTCAAATTGAAACTTGGAGCAATGACCTGATGTTCTTCGGCAGCTAGCTGCACGTGACTCAAGATGGGGTTGCGGCCCGCGAGTCTTGGCGATTATGTCATCCGAGGTTCCCCCAGACCGCATCGTCACGGCCCCATCAACAGCGCTGTAACTCCATCCAACTAACAGCCTCGCACAGTGAAGCAGATTGGTAAAGTCATTCATGAGCGAGGAGATTATTTGTGTCTAACGAGCGGCGATTGACCCATCGGCGCTTCCATCTATGCTACACCCTTTACCCACAAGCACTGGATCTGCGATGAAAATTACACCACACAACCGAGTCCTGACGACATTCCAGTGTCCGGATCACCCGGACATACTTCACGTTGCCTTCTTCGGCGGCTCCACGCCCAACACCAGCTCCAAATCCGGATCACACCTCTTCATCCCCCTCAAGTACGCCTCCCTCTTTCCTATCCTCTGCAGGTACGCCAAAATGGCATCATACCCCTCCAAGCTGTAAGCATAAAAGTACCGCATCGTCGTCAGCGAGAACACCACCATGATATCCGCCGCCGTGAACTGGCTCCCAGCCATCCACTCATTCTCGCCCAGCCTCTTATCCAGCATGTCCAGCGACCGCTTGAACCGATCCTGCATAGCCTTGGCTAGCGGGTGGTTCGCATCTAGTCCCGCGGCTTGCATGATCAGCGGCCTGCCCAGGGTTGGCTGGAAGCTGCCGTTGACCCAGTGGAACCAGTACAGGAAGTCTGGGTAGGACGGCTCATCGGGGCGGAGAAACAGACGGCCTCCGCCGTGCTTGTGGCAGATGTATTCGATGCATGCGCTGGACTCGGCGAGGGTTAGGTCCGTTGCTGAGTCGTGGATGACGGGGGCGGTGCCCGCGGGGTGCAACGCCTTGTATTCTGCGGGTGCGAAATAGGGGGAGCGTTTGTAGGTCTTGAGCTCGTATGGGACGCCGAGCTCCTCGCAGAGCCAGGGGATGCGCTCTGATTGGGAGGTGTGGAGGTGGTGGATTGTCAATGTCATTGTGCTGGTCCTGAGTGGGTGAGTTGTGGTACTAGTAAGTCATGGCCAATTGTGTGAGTATTGGGCTGTTGTGGTTTGTAGCCGCACAAAGAGTTCACAGGGAGAAATCAGGGGCTCTGGTGCCCTGTCTCAAGGGAGCGAGGCACATCTTTAACCATCGCCATGTCCGGATTGTTTTCGTCGACGTTCCGATACACCCCATGAATCGCGATCCTTTAGTGAGACCGTATGGATTGCTAGCGTCCATCCTACTCCGTAGTGGCACTCTGTGAGTCATGATTGGTTGTTATATCCGAATACACCGGTATCTCCGTGAGAACTTCAACCCGCCCCCGAAGCGGCCGGGCAGACAGCATAGGCCACAGTCAATGTCGAAGGAATACGGATGTACAGAAGCAAGAGAGATGGAGGACCTGTCAGACTGAAGCGAACTACAATACAGGTAACTAACATAGCAACAAACACTTATCACTGGGAAGCATCAGCAAAACGAACTACAACATCATGACCATTGTGATGTGCGGTGGTGAGGATGATGTCTTCTGGCGGGATGACTCGGATCAGCAAAAAGTTGGGCTCGAGGGGGGGGTTATAGTCCTGGGAATTGTGTAGAAGCACGACGGGCCCCTGCCCCTTTCAGCTTAAACTTGTTTGTGAGTGGGCTAGACCTGCCAATGCAATCACCGTGAACGTGACGGTCGCGTTCAGTTTTTGGAGTTCAAGTTTATCGGTTACGGTAACTCGAACTCGCACTGCAGTTCGAGCTCAAGTTTGCCAGGAGCATTTAAGCGTCGTGATCGATGGCCCTAGGCCCGCAGACGAGTCGACCCAGTTCTTTCCTGCGGCGAATGCCAGTAGATTTGGAAACTTGAAGTTTCGAGCCCGAGGAACTTCCTCACTGACAACAAAAATTCTATGGGATGGAAGCTATCTAGTGGCACTGCATAACTAGCACCTAACCTGCCGTGACCACAACGGAGGAAATTCAGAACTTGAATCCAAAACTTCTAGAACGAGCATCCGTGCCAAAACCCTGTTTGCAGATGTACAACTCCAATGATGCCAATCCAAAATGCTAACTGGCACCGGGACATCAAACCAGCGTGAATTCCCTTTTCTGCGCGAACGCGAGAAGCCTCTCAAGCTCAAAAGAGCCATCAAAGCCCGAGCCCGCGAAGAAGCCTATCCGCTCATAGAGACTCCCCCCCTCCGAGATGCTTCTCAGGACAAGACCACTTACGTAGTTAAGCTTCCTATTGTTCTCGGGGTGCTCCGGGTCCACATCCATAACAGTGCCCTGGCTAAACAGCAGACACGCAACTGGCCCATCGTCTGGAACAAAGTGTTTGCCGGGGGTCCCAATCGCGTAGTCTGGGACGAATGTTGAAAATCTGCCATCGATTTCAAGACCGTGGCTGCTCTCGGGGTTAGTTTCGGCGATAGCCTTTCCTTCTGTTGTGAGAACGTGACGCCACTTTTCCCCGTGCAGTGCTCTGCCCACAACGAGGAGGCCTTCGAGTCGCAACACTGCCTGGGACACGTCGCCCATGATATCACGGCCTTTGTAGGAAACATGGATATCCAAAATCTTGGGTTGCATCTCCTCATCGGGATAGCCAAACTCAATGCTGCCGGTCACAGAAGCCCAAGACCATGTTGGCATTGTGATGCTAGGGCGAGGGGAAACAGTTGAGTTTGTTGATTGCCAAAACAGGGTCTTTGGCAACTCCTTACTCCAGAGTCCGCAGAGATACTGCCCGCGAGCCTGTGAATCTGAGTGAACCGTTGCGATACCTGCGAGTGCTGGCAGTCGATCGGTGATTTGTGTGAATGCCCGCTCGGAATACTGCTCCACGATGCCCGTCCACTCCCACGATCTAGTCTCGTTGAATGCCGACGGGCCATGTCGACTCCCTTTGCCAAACTCGTAGAACGAACACTCGCAGGCGGTGGTCTCGTTGCAGATCCAGACCAGCTCGTGCTCCGTGAAGTGAAGCGTTCGGCGAGAAAGCCACTGTTCCTGGTAGACCCAACCCCGTCCAAGGAGCGGCCAAAGGGTTTTCGCAGGAGGTGCTGTGACATTGCCGCCGCTGTCATTGCCGGTGCTGAACAACTGGGGGACAGAGTCTGAGTCTTCGTTATCCCACTGGATCTCCGGCGTACTGTTCTTCCAATGGAAGTGAGGCGTGCTGCGTCGAATCATTAAGGGGGACCTGCCGCCAACGCCGGGGATATCAGCGTCGATGAATTCGTCGCCCTTGCGACTGCTAAACAGAGACTGCCCGCTTCCGTGGCACCAAGTAGCGGCTATTGTGACCTCGGCGTTAGAGTAGACATTCGCCATCATTGCGGCTTCTGTCTGCCAGTCATCGCTTGAGTCTTGCAAAATGCAAAGGCTGTCGATCCAAACGTAGGCAAGCCCAAGCCCTCGAAGAGCAGTAACCACATCCTGCATCAGCCACGGCAGGTCTGAGATTGGGATTCCGTCCCGCTTTCTTTCCTCGAGGTTAGTTTTTTTCAAGATCACGGCCTGGGTCTCCGCGCTCCAGTGATGACTGAGTGCAGCGTATGTCAGAGGGCTGGCCAGTCTCTCGCAAAGTTCTATCCTCGTTGCGTCTTGTCCACCAATGTGAAGAAGACGCGTGGGGACGAATCTATCATCCCCCTTGCGGCATCCCGGGTGTTTCTCTCGGCATTTTTCAAGCCATTTTGCTGCCTGGGCGAGCGGTCCGGAATCCCCTGTGCCGCCAACGAGTTTGGCCTAAACAATATCAGTCACTAAACACAGGAGAGACACGAACAGGAGATAGCACATACCCCTCGGCAGATTGACGGATGTGCCGCCGATATCCCCTCCACAATCAAGCCATCAAAATCCTCCGGGGACACACATATATCGAGCTCGATGACGTCCCCCGGATCATCGCTTACCTGGCAGTTTACCTGGGGCTGCGCGCTATTCCATCCCCGAGAAGGAGACCACTCGATGGCGTTACACTGGATGCCCGTGCGCTCGAAGAATCCAATGATGGCCGCGCACCTCGCACAGCCACGGTGTGCCGACCGGACAAACTTGCTGAACGGCGTGGTGTGCGTGTCGGACGTCCAGAAGAGGCGCTCCCATTTGACGTGGATGTCGAAGCTCGCCGGTTTGGCGGTAGCGTCGAGCTCGAAAAGACAGGCGCCGCACCGGCGTGGTAAGCCGTCGGCCCATTTGGCCGTTTGGACAACTTTGTTCAAGATGTTCATCTTATCGGGTTGGTCCCCTGAGTGAGCCGTAAAGTGAGGGGCTCGCGTGCTCGTTTTCTCGATAGAATGAATACCCTTGGCCAAGCCGACGTTGTACCGAGGGACAGCGACATTGTTTACGGGGCTCTGAATCCACTAGGACGCATTCGTTACTAATCGCCCTCGGTGGTCCTTTGAAGCGGTGAAGCGGTGAGGGGTTACAAATCCAAAATCTTCAACATGGCAAACATCCGCAGCGGTTTTCCGACTTCAAATAGAAGGAGTCCTGTCATTTTTTTCATGTGGAGTTCGCCGTCTGCTCACCCAAGCTTTCTACCACGCCAACTTACCAACTCATCTGCGAGCAACCTCCTTAGAGCACGACACGCTCCTCTAGGAATTTAAAGGTATAGAACTAGTTACCTCCTTGCCGCCCAGCTTGACATACCTTCCATTCTCAACTTCAGCAAGTCGACGTATTGACCTACGAAAGTACGTGCCTATCAATGACCGGACCCTCGACATTCACAGCCAAGCGTCGGCATGCGGGGGTCGAGAACCATGCATTCATGCTCTCTTAAAATCCGAGGTCAGCAATAAGATAGCGGGGATAAGACCAGCGACCGCCCATTGGCTCTCCGCATTGATCCAAGTTTAGAACATAACCACTTGCTCTGCAAAGGCCATTCGTCAGAGTTTGGCAACACGCCAGCACCAACGGACACCCCACACCCAGAGGCTGCCCTGGTTGTGCGAACTGGAATGTCGGTAACTCTACCCCGTGATATCGACTATTGACTGGGCTGCCATCTGGGTCCTCACCATCTGCAAGTTTGATGGGCCATCCTATCACCAACATCGACGACGAATCAACGGCACTGGACCCACCTACCTAGGTAGTCGCGGAGCTTCGCATCATGTCGACCGCACCGTCATCCCCGCGGTCTTCCGCTGCACCCATGAGGGCTACCCAGCGCAGCGCGGCTGAAGTTCCGCCTGCCTCGCCCCCGGGTATCAAACGACCCAAACGCAGCCAGGTTAGTCGGGCTTGCGACTGGTGCAGAGTGCATCGCGTGAAGTGTGACGCGGCCCAGCCGTGCAACAACTGCCGGAGCCGAGGCGCTCAGTGCTCTGCTACTGGCGCAAACGAGATTCGAAACTTACCCCACGCATTCCGGTGAGCTGCTGAACAATGCAATGACACTCCAGGCTCCCTGTCTGACTTTGAGCAGGGAGATAGAACGTCTGCGGAGCCGCGTCCAGGAGCTCGAACAAGAGATTGAGAGGCGCGATCGTGCTGCGGGTACTGCCGGATTCCTGTCTGAGCCCTCTACTGAAGCCTCTCCGGGACCTCAGCCGGTGCTGTCGGCCTCTGCGGCGCCCACCCCGCATCTGAGTGAGGAAGAGTTCTGGAGAGAGAATGCGTGGGGTCAGAGGGCCCGAGGGGAGGGTCTTTACACCGGTGACGACCGCGCGAAGCAATGGTTTGGACCATCGTCTCTCTTCTACTTCATCGGCCGAATGACTTCACACCTCGCCAGGTTCATCGAATATCCACCTCCTGAGCATACTATCCACTGGGCTCCAAGTCAGTCTTTTACCAGCACCACACTCGATACCCCTGACATCTCCATGCACGAATCTATGGAACAAGACCCCCAGGCCGGCAGCGCGCCTTACTTGACTGGGTTGCAGGAAGAATACTTCATCTGCTTCTTCTGGCAATCGTATAACTGCTCTTTGCAGATTATGGACGAAAGCAGCTTCAAAGAGCTGTACAACTCGTTGTGGGCTGACAACTGCAGAACCCGCAAGCAGTCGGCGCTGGTGGATATCGTCATCGCCTTGTGCATCCAATATGACACGGCATTGCCGCTGCGCCGCAGTGCAAGCTACAAGTCTTCAACAACGGACCCCGACACCAAAGACACAGCCATTGCCGGCCGGTACTATTATCAGCGGTGTCAGTCGCTGCTTCTCGCCGAACTGGAATGCCCGACGATATCAACCCTCCAATGCCACATCTTCTGCGTGTATTATCTCTGTTGCGCCTCATTCCAGAACATGGCCCACAGCACGCTCGCCCTCGCTGTCCGCACCGCACATATCCTCGGCCTGCACCTGGAGCCCCCGGAAGACATGCCCCGGCCTGAGCGTGAGCTGCGCAAGCGGCTGTGGTGGACGCTGTACAGTCTCGAGAGCAAGACGTGCATCAAGCTCGGCCGACCATGGTCAGCTCCTATGTCAGACACGACCTGCAGCCTTCCCGCCGATGACCATCAACTTGCCATCCAGTCCGGGTCTGCCGTGCTCGCCGGAGGGAACGTCACTTGGTTGACCTACACACTGCAAAGCACCAAACTTGTGCTTGCCGTGCGGAACATTTACGTGTCGTTCTGGCACGAATTCGCGCGCGTGTTGAGCACTCCCGGAGGCCCTTCAAGCATCTACGAGGACCCGGCCGTGCTCGAAGGCCTCGCCATCTTCCTTCAGTCAAGCATTGCCACTTATCTAGAGCTCTGGGTGCACCAAGTCCCCGACGCAATGCGTTGCAAGCGCAAGGCCGCCGACGACAGCAGTGCCACACTGGCAGCAAACACAGCTTTCTCCACCGCCGACTCAGAACTCGAGATCGAGGCATTCGCGCCCCTATGGCTTCAGCGCCAGCGCGTCTTCCTCGAACTCCTATACCACAACCTCAGCCTCATTCTCTACCGCCCGCTGGTTTCCTTCACCGCCAACCACACTCCCAACCACGCAACCACCGCATGCTCAGAAGCCTGCGTGAGCCACGCCATCACACTAACTCGCATGACGCACCAGGCCATCTCCGAAACCGACATCCTCAAGGGCTGCCATGAGGCCTTTCAATGGCAATGGAACGCGGCCATCACCATGATCGGCTTCTACCTAGCCGCCCCGATGTCTCCCCAGGCTGCTTGCGCGCGTGCAGCTATTGATACCGCCATTGAGGTATTTGAGATCTTCGGCAAGCACTTCGCTGTCGGCTCGCGCGCTGCTCGTGTCGTTGGAGATCTGACGGCCAAGACGGACTTTCTGCTCGGTATAGGCATCCCACAGCAGGGCGAAGGGTTCTTGGGCAGCGGTGGGGTGGCAGCGGTGGCGGCCGATACAGGGTCGGAGGCAGCGGAGGGGCTGTGGGGAGGAGGCGCTAAGAACGGGGAGGCGATGGTTGCGGATGGGGGCTTGATGCAGGACGGCGCGAGACTGCAGGATGTGTTGTCGGGGACGATGGGTGTGGCGTTTTCGGTCGACTCGTTTAATAGCTTTGAGGCATTTCATGGGAATGGGTTCAGCTTTTCGGATAGTTTGGTGTTTCCGTCGGAGTAGGCAGTTTGAGGGGGTTTGTGCTGGTCTTGGAATAGGTCAGCAAGGGTGATGAAGTCATGATTTGACGAGTTTGGAAGGCGGAAATGGGGCAGTCCTTCAACAATAAAGTGCTACGTTCGATCCGGCCTAGTTGAAACGGAGTTTGCGAGTTTTGGTTGAGGAAGAGCAGCTTTGGGATAATTCGCAGTATGAAGAGAAACGAGAGCTAAGGTCATGGCACGCGTCTAGATGGTGGGTCGGTGGCAGGAAGAAAGTTGTAATGAGACAAGCTTTTGTGTCCCGGGAAGACGAATATCATTCTCCCCCGTCGAACTGCCGATACCAAAGTCACACAAGTGCCGCTCCGGCCGGGCCAACCCGTCGTGGAACCAGAGTCCCGGAGCTGGCGGGGCACAACCGCTAAAAGTGACCAATATCATCAACTCCGGAAACTCCGAAACCCCATTTAACATCACCAACTCGTAACGACAGAGTCGTTGCGTCTTGGCAGTGCGCCACAAAAGAAGTGTGGTAGCACGGGTTTGGGGTTGATCAACAAGGCACAGAGGTAGGGGCTCTTGACCGTGGTGGTGAGATGGGAGGATGGTTTTCAGAGGTTCGGAAGCGTCATATTATAGCCAACATGATTTTAGTACTAGCCAGCTGTGACTGGAATTGCTAAACGAAACACGTGAATTCGCTATCATCATGTCCTCCATTTTTCGAAGTTTTGTGGTTTAAAGAAGCACTATGCCGGGTTTCTCATTGTCAAGCTTCTAGATGGTTATCGCTGACGAGTCGAACTTGAAGTTGTTGATCAGTTCGATATTGGTAAGTCACCCAAAGTTTTATCAACGGCGACACCAACGAGAAACTAGGAATCTATCAAGCTCAGCTTCCCCCAACAGCTGTAAGTCTTGCGAGAAGGTTGACATCGTATATTCACAATACAAAAATGTGAGGAAACTCCATGCCTCCTTCATTGCATCCGCCCGGCCCTGCCAGCTTGATACGCTGGATATCGCTGATCGGCCCCGCGAATGCCGATCGCGCGTGGTTAGGAATCAGCGTGGCCGCTCAAAGAGCTACAGGTAGGGGCCCGTTGTGAGTTAGCACCTTCACCGGCAATTGCGCCTCATCTCCCCCAAGAGAGAGCGAGGTTCTTTGCCGGTTTCCCGGCCTACCTAAACTCCATTAAGGCCACGAAATCTATGTTGCTCAATTGGCTGGGGAATGAGGGCTCTGCTGCCGGTAGGCTCGTTGTTCTTCGTAGAGCGGCTAAAATGCCACTGTTTCGGCCGCTGGTTGGCTGTCTGTGGAAAATTAGCGGCTTTTATTGGCCTAACAAGTGTCCGGTCCCCATTAAACCAATGACACACTGTCCAATTACCAGATCCCCTGGCAGGACGCCATGTGGCAAAACTCCCGCTTCTCCGAGCTCCCCCGCAAGCCGCGACGGGAAGAAGCACAATCGGCACTAACTCCGGTCGGGGATCCACCATTTTTTCCTCTTCGCCCGAGAGCTGCAGCGCACACTCATGACATCAACAATGCTTTATGCAAAGGGTCAATAGAATCGATTCAGAGAAGAGGAGTTTCAACATATAAAGGATCGATGCATCCTGATTGAATTCCCATCGGAACTTGCATCACACAATCAACTCGGCTTCAGGTCTTTGGTACCTTGACATCATCCAAGTCACTTACAAGCCAAAATCTTCTCATCAAATCCACACCAACACCAAAATGTCTCTCCCCGCAACATACAAGCGCGCCGTCTTCCTTGGCAAGGGCGAGCCCCTGACGATCGAGGACGTCCCCATGATCTCCGCCGCAAAGGGCCAGGTGCTCGTCAAGGTCGAGGCCTGCGGCGTCTGCTTTTCGGACCTTTACGCCCAGATGGGCGCTACTTTGTGAGTTTACCCAAGCAAGCCCCCCATTTTCACTAAACTAACATCGTCCGTAATAGCCCTCTCGTGCCTGGCCATGAGATCATCGGTCGTGTAGTTGACCTCGGCGAGGGCGTCACCTCGTGGAAGATCGGCGATCGCGTTGGCGGGGCTTGGCACGGCGGTCATGATGGTGAGTGATTCAAGCCTACCTTGAAATGCCATTGTGGACAGACTGAAGTCTGACTTTCAGAATAGGAACTTGCCACGCCTGCAAGAAGGGGTATTTCCAGATGTGCGACAACCGCAAGGTCAACGGCATCTCGCGACAGGGTGGATGTAAGTTCGCTGAGCGTCCTCTTTGCATGCAAAGGACTGACATACCTTTCCAGACGCTGAGTACTGCACCCTCCACGAGGAGGCCGCAGTCCCTATCCCAGAGGGCATCGACGCTGCCAAGTACGCCCCCATCCTCTGCGCTGGCGTGACAATGTTCAACTCGCTCCGGCGCCAGAAGCTCGGCCCGGGTGAGATTGTCGCCGTGCAAGGGCTCGGCGGGCTCGGGCACCTAGCCATCCAATACGCTAGCAAGTTCGGATACCGCGTCGTGGCGCTCTCACGCGGCGCCGACAAGGAGAAGTTCGCACGTGAGCTGGGCGCGCACGAGTACATCGACACCAGCAAAGTCAACGCGGCCGACGCCCTGCGCGAGCTCGGCTTTGCCTCCATCATCATGACTACCAGCCCTGATGGCAAGACTGTTCCGGATCTACTCAGGGGTCTCGGGCCGGACGGAAAGCTGCTGATTCTGTCGGTTCCCGGTGATATCACTATCAACACCGGTACCCTGCTCGCGTACGGACTCTCGATTCAGTCGTGGCCGTCGGGCCATGCTAAGGACTCGGCGGAGGCGATTAAGTTCACTGAGCTTGAGGGGATTGAGTGTCTTATTGAGAAGTTCCCGATTGAGAAGGCGAATGAGGCGTACAGTACGTGAATCTCCTCCGCTGCTCGAAACACCCGACTGACATGTTTTTAGTTGCCATGCTCAAGGGATCTGTCCGCTTCAGGGCTGTTATTACCTTCGACTAGAGTGGCAATTGTTTGGACTCGGAGGCCATCAGAAGTTTGTTTTTGGCATATGCATTGGGGCTAAGAGAATAAGGGGAATACTTATAGAATATATCGATGTGTAATGAGATCATGAGAACGAATAATAGGAGTTGAAACTTGGACTCGCCGTGGTATCGGTGTTTAGCCCAATCCATCTCCGTTGCAACCTATTTGACCTAAATTCTATCAAAGTCAGTCGAAGAAAGCGCCAGTATCTCTCGTGTATGACTCAGACTTGTGACAAGACAAGTATTTCCGAACTGTTAGTCCCTTACCTAATACTTCCCTGTGCCCAGCAACACAAACTTGAAATTTTGATCCACTGCAAGATGTCAAATGCGTCTCCATTCTTGGCCCCAACAACCGTCTTTTAGGCAGCCATGCATCTCGGTAACCCCTCATCTTCAAGCCCGCCTCAATCTCACGACTAGATCGGGCCAAGTCTCTCCAGCATCAAACCGATTCACATGTTGCTTTCAACATGTCGCTCTGCCGCGTGTGTCAACGTCTCGACCTCAAAGACTTCGTTGACTGGGAGTTAACTCTCGAAGATGTCCCGCACCACCGCTCCCTCGAGCAGCTAGAAAAAGCCGCTGCCCTCAACTGCCCCCTATGCAGGCTGATTTTCGACGCGCTCACGCCAAAGCTCGCTGAGGAGCCACCCCTCGACCCTACCATCTGGAAATCTTCGCCCATCACCCTGCGCGGCGTGCAATACGTCGATGAAGATTCCGAGTGTGGAGGCATCTTCTGGATCAAAGCCCGCTGCGACCGCGCCGGGCCACTCGCATTCGCGTATCTCAGCTTGTATCCCGATGAGGAAGATCCTGATAGCGTCCCGGTGCCGGAGGACATTGTCATCGGGAGGAAGGTCCAGCCCCCTGAGCAGAACTTTAACCTCTTGCGCGGATGGATCCAGCATTGTGAAGCCAACCACTCCACCTGCGCTGCAAGGGGCTCTCTGCCGACGCGGGTGATCAACGTCGGAAAGGGCGGCGAAGACTTTGTGAAGCTGGAAGAGACACACCCCGATCAGCCTGATCGGTACATGACACTGAGCCACTGCTGGGGACCGACACCGCATCTGGTGATCCGCACCACCAAGGCAACACTCGCCCAGCACCAACAGCAAATCCCGCTGTCCGCTCTGACCAACACATTCCGAGACGCAGTGCACGTCACGCGCGCTGTAGGAATCAAATACATCTGGATCGACTCGCTGTGCATCGTTCAGGACGACGAGCAGGACTGGGCCCGCGAAAGCGCCAAGATGGGCTTCATCTACGCGAATTCATATCTGACCGTCGCGGCGGCTGCGTCGCCTGACTCCACCGGCGGCTGCTTCCATCACAACGGCAAGCTACAGGTACAGTCGGCGAGGATCAGATGCACCACACCCGCCGGGCTCGGACACGTCTTTCTCTGTCCGCGGCTGGGCGATTTCCTTACACTGCACGAGTCCCCATTACATACCCGCGCGTGGTAAAGCAGGAGCGTATCCTCTCTCCGCGGACGATTCATTATGATGGCGATCAGATGCTGTGGGAGTGTCATGAATCACGGGCGTGCGAGTCCGGTGTACCAGAAAGCGCGTTTGTGGTGCAGCATCGCATCTGGGACGGGCGCTTACGTCTTGAGGGGGACGAGCAGCAGACGTCGCGGAGATCGTGGTGGTGGGATTGGTATGACCTAGTTGAGAGTTATACGACGCATGGCCTGACGAAGGGCGAGGACAAGCTTCCTGCACTTTCGGGGATGGCGCAGACGCTGGAGAGCGCTACTGGCGGTAGCTATGTGGCTGGGCTGTGGAGAGACCATCTGCCGTTTGGTTTGCTCTGGCGCAAGGCGGGACCGTGGTTGAAGCCAGCGCCAACATATCGTGCTCCGACCTGGAGTTGGTCGGCGTGGGATGGGAAGTCGTCCTTCTATAATGAGGCTGATTTAGAGGGATATTCGACGAGGGTGTTTTCCACAGTGGGCATTGTGGAAGCTGTGGTCACGCCCTTGGGATTGGACCCGAGGGGCAAGCTGGCATCTGGCTTTTTGAAGATAACCGGACAGTTGAAGGCCGCTGACGAGCGTATGGATCCGGGTGCCCCTGGATATCAGCAGTTTCCCGTTATGAATGAATCGCTGAAGCTCACGGTCGACTACCTGACGGCAAACGGCGCTATATTCGGACTTGCGTTCTTTGATGAAGAATACCGCCCGAGACGAAGCCCCGTATACTGCTTTCGCATTGCAAGAATGGAGAGCTCATTGGAAGAGAGACTGCCGAGTCTATTTCTCGCCTTGCTTCTTGAGCCAACCGGGGTCGAGAACGAGTATAGGAGAATAGGCGTTGGGGAGCAGCGAGAGGTTGGTACGGGAAGACACGAGGGGCCAGTGGCAAGCCAGCCTGACTTCTTTGCCGGTGTCCCAAACGGCACCATCACCATAATTTGACGGCGCAAGACGGTCAAGAGCGGTAGAGAAGCGGTTTCTTTGCATTCTGGGCCGGGGTCGGTAGCGAGTAGCTCTCCTGAAACCCAATGCCCCAAGTTGAGAGGTTTTCTTTCTTTCTGATTTTGGCTCCCTTCTGGGGTCAGGTTTGTCTTCTGACATCTGCCAAGTGTGAACGACTTAACAAATCGAGTCGAGCACTGTCTCCTGCTGCCAACCTGAAAACCGGCCGTGGCTTGATCCCTGATTTCGACGGACAGTGAGCAAAAGCGTACTCGTACGGATTACTGACCGTTTGTCTGATTGCTGCGCCCTGTCCTGAGAAGTCTCTGTGCGTCTCCTGCGTCTGATGTCTCCGGCTCTAACAGGAGGCAGCCAATGGTGGCTCAAGCCGCCTTTGGTAGAGACGCAGGCACGCGGGACTCGGCAGCCTAGGTCCACATCGCTGATCTTGATCCTTGCAATCTCTCATTCGTCGGCGTTTCGTCATCGAAGCCTCCTCGAAGCCGCAGCTGGTGCCGCATGCTGGCCCTCGCGTGTCTCAATGGTCGCCAAGCAAGCGCAAACCGTCCTAGTATCTGGAGGATTGGCTGCACATGCTGGGGAAAGCCGTTGGCAGCTCCAACCGACTCTGTGCTGTTGGCTTTCGGTTCCATTGGCAGCTGACATGAGCCGAGCGGTCCCTAGGCTCAAGCCGTCGTACTGGGCTGACCTTGCGAGCGTGGGAAAATATCGAAATTCTGAAACCGGTCTAACTGATTGCGGGGGCCAGCCGTCTGGTAAAATCTGGCAGGTGCTGCGATGAGGCAATTTGCGGATACGGATCACCTTGGCAGCTGCCATCTGATTGCAACCCCCAGGTTCTCTATCGCATAAAGCGCCGCTTGCCAGAACTTCAAACTCGCCCCCGACTTGCGACGAGCTCAATTTCTCCCAGACGCAAACGCCAGAGGAGGGAGTTGATTCCACCCAACTGATGCAACTCGTTGGCGGCTGATCCCTCCAGCCAACGGCGAGCCAGCGGGTGTGCCCCTGTGGACGGTTACCCCTCCATTTTAGCTGCCGCCTACCCCCTGTCCGCACACACCGCAACGGAGCTCTCGGATTTGCGGATTTCGTGAAGCCTCAGGGGAAACTGTGGCTTAGATGCTGACCCCTGTGCCGATCTGGACCTGCTTCTTGGAAGACCCAAACTCGCGCAAACGGCGGCGTGGGCAGCCACCTCCGCGACCATCCCATCATCAGATGGACGTGAGAGCACATGAACGGATCTAACCAGAACGCACAACACCAGTTTAACCCCCGCAGTCAATGCTGCGCTATCGAAGAGGGGAAGAGTGGCAGTCATGCCGTCATGGGCGGATTGTAGTTTTTGCGGGGACAGAAGCCGACGATTTTGCCGATAAAGCCATTGTACACGTATGTCTCCTTTCCCGGTGCAACGTCCTTCTTCCCGTGCGTCTATATTAGGAACGCTGGGCTGAGGGCGCCGCGAACCTGGTGAGGAGCTGGGTCACGAAAATGCGACCTATCAGCGCCGACTTCGTTTTTAAGCTGGCGAGCGGGTGAAGACCGCTGAGACGCAGCAACACCGGGCAAACAGAGCATCTGGTAAATGAATCCATCTGTTGCTGCGGCGATCTTACTGCGTCAACTATCTTTATAAGGCCAACCAACTTACAGCGTGGATCCCCAAATCTGCTCCAGGATTCGTGATCGCCCACAATGATCCGCATGAGAGGAGCACGAGGAGATCTCTCATGCCACCTCGTGCCATCGTGTGGTCGTCTCGGCGCGGCGGCGCCGTTGTGGCCCCAACGCCTCCTGTGATTTCTGGCTGCTTTGGAGTCTTGGCAGGGGTCGACGCAATGGGCGAGCACCAACAGCGCAAGCGCAAGGATGCAGGTGCGGTGCGCTCCCCGCAGCACCCACCCGCAACCAATATTCCCAAAAAGCAACCTTGACTTGCAAGAAGCAGCGTGGGAAGGGGCTGTGTGAATCGGGCTCTCGAGGGCTCGAGTAATCCGAAGTCAGCGTGGCTGCATTCCACATGACGCTTTCCAGGTGCCCGCCCCCCAAACACCGAGCCCCGGGAAGAATGGCGTAAAATCAGCGAGCGTGTTCTTGCAGGCCCTGTCGCTCATGCTCTTTCGGGGCAGGCGCGCCATCCAAGCCATCCACCGGGGATGACATCCTAGAATCCTTAAACCTCCCGCAGGACCCATCCCAGGCTTCGCTTCCCTTTCCCCTTCCCACCCACCCTCTCTCTCCCTCAAGGTCGCCTTCACTCGCTTCACCTTGTGTGGTCCGGAGTACGGCCTCCGATCTCTTCTTCGTCCTGCGTCTTTAACCACGAGAAGCAGTCCACTTCCAGTCATTCGCTTCAATTCCACTCACTTGGGTTCTTCAACCTGTAAATACCCTTCATCCCACGTCGGCGACCGCCTTTTTTTTCCACTACGTTCTTTTCAACCCTTCCGAAAGGTCACACAAACCGGGTGTTCCTTCGAATCGCGTCAATCCGAGACAAGCCCATTCCCAACGACCAGAGACATATGATGGGCTCGGTTGTGCCACAATAGAAAGGAAATTGGTCTTACCCATCAAAACAACGACGTGATCCGGCGGCGTTCCTCGACGCCTCATCATCCTCGGTCTTCTTGATCAAAAACTCGACGGCCTAATATTGGTCTCTAACCAGCAACTGAGGGTATCTTGACTGGTCATCCTAGACCCCAACACATTCACCAAAATCCACGATGGTTTCCTTCCGAGTCTTGGCGCTGCTTGCTGCAGCGGCCGTTGTCACCGGACAGGATGTCTCTACCCTGGAGCCGTGCGGAGTAGGTGCCATTCGCTTATGTTCAGTTTCTTCCCTCACGAAGAGTGTTCATCTTTTTCTTTCCCGTGCCCAAGCGTCTGCGCTATTGGAGACTATTGAAATGGCTCGGGGAAGGCTGCCGAGGAGGGTTGCGCTCAACCACTCAGAGTTGGCCCTCCGCGCAAGCCCCGTGCATTCACTTCTGCCGGATCAACAAGGCTGACAAGTATGACAATAGCAAACATGTGTCGCCAACACGAAAGCGCAGTTTGCTAAGTACAATTGCCCTTCGGCGGATGATGTGGCCTGCTTGTGCAAGGCTGGCGACTTCAAAAATGGCGTTGAGGACTGCTCCAAGCAGGCTTGCACGGATCCGGCCTATAGCGGCACCGTTCTCGCCGCGGTGAATCTCATGTGCGAAGCTGCACTGGCAGCCCCGGCACCAGTACCGTCCACCACACCTCCCGCGCCATCAACGCCAGCCCCGACACCAACACCTGCGCCTGCGCCTACTACGTCGTCTACCTCCAGCTCCAGCTCCTCGACAAGCGTTACCGAGTCTGCTGCGAAGCTGACGTCCTCCACCACAACTGTTTGTCTCCACCTCCAATCCGGCCATGCTTTTGCTAACATATATAGTCTTCAACTTCCTCTGCCACGAAGACCGCATCCTCAAGCAGCTCGTCCACGGTGGCCGCTGCGCCTGCCGCGACGACGACCTCGGCCGGGACTGCTCCCGCACAGGGCCCGCCCGAGGGCTCGCTCTCCACCGCCACGAAGATTGGCATTGGTGTCGGCTGCGTCGCGGCTGCCGCCGCTCTCATCGGAGTCGCCATCTGCGCACTGCTGCGCCGCCGACAGAACAAGCGCGACATCGGTGCCGCTACCAAGAGCTGGAAGATCTCGGAGCCCATGCCAGTTTCGGGACCCGCCTACGGTCATGACTACAGCAACTCGTATGAGACCGGCCTGAGCGACCTGGAGATGAAGAGCCGTCGCTACGAGGATATGCTGCCACGGCAAGTGCCGAGACAGATGGTTTGAGGGAGCGGAGACAGAGTTAGATGAAAAGGGGACAACAGCACCACTGGTGGGAGTTCAGGAGAGTTGTCCTTCAAAATGATTTTGGGAGGGGATAACCGCCCCACGGGTTTTTGGGGCTGATTTTGTACCACATCCTACACACGCCATGTCTGCCGCACAACGCAGCGCTGCATATCTTCTGCAACCCAAGCCATTCCGTACATATTACACAACCTTTGGCACGACCGGCTTAAGACTCAAGAGAGTGGGAAGAGGCGGCCATTTTGACGATATCACGATACCTTCCTTCGAGACGGGACTTTGATCGGGTGCGAGACTAGAGAGACGCATTGGGCGACTGGAGCAAAAAGAACGGTCCTTACCATGTATTCTGGGAAAAGCCGCGGCGAGAACCTTGTTCTTTGTCTATTTGGAGCCATCATATGTTGTATTATACTACGCTGCTAATCGTCAAATCGAGACAATGGCATTGCTCTGAAGTAAATTGGTGATGTAAGCATGTTTTTTTTCCCAGGCAGGTAGCAGTGACTGAAGCTACACCTGACAAATATATGTGGTCGTACATCTATCTAATCATTCCAATTATCGTACAAGACGCAAGCTACAATTGCTATGTACTCACAGGAGGCTTCTCAACTGCAGGTGATCCTACACGCTCGGCGTGATGTTCAATCGACCCAGGCCTTGACATCTACCACGAGTAATACTGCCGCTGGGCCGTGACAGGACGATCGGGCAGGTGTACCCAAGGTCCTGCGCGGAGCTTCTTCGCCACACGTTCCCCGTGCTCGCGAATTCTGGTCTTCTCCTCCTTGAGGACGAGTGAAATGCCTGGGCCAATGTCAGCAATGTGGAGGTACAGCAACGCCACAACTGATGCTAGAGCCACAGGAGGCAAAAGCAGTAGCAGGACAAGTAGGAATAAAAACTCACTGGTCGAAGGCTTCTTCAAAATGTTGATACGGCCTCTCGCAACGTAGCGAATCCGATGGCCTCTCCAGGGGCCACGGTTCACCCACGCCTGGGCGACGTACATGCGCGTAGGGTCGTCGATGGTGACGAACTTTCCGTCTTTGGTCTGAATCTTGATCTCCTGCTTGTGCTCCTCATCGACTTTGCCGAGCCCCATGCCACGCTCGGCCACGGCCAAGTCAGACGCCTGCTCCAGCTGCACGCGCACCTCCTTGGCCATCTTCTTCTTGCTGTAGCGCATCTGCGTCAGCGCATCCGCTACCGTCTTGCCCTGCACTTGTCGCGCGAGGTGCACCAGCTTCTTGACGCTCGTCGGCAGCCAGGGCGACTTGGATAGCAGGGTCCGCTCGGTACGGGCGATCTTCTCTGCCCGCGGCTCGACGCTGAACGCGTCGGTGCCTTTCTGAATCTGCCGGATCACCATCTTACGCTCCCAGCGGACGCGACTGCGCGGATCGGGGTCGGCACCGCGCGACAGGTGCTCTTTTACGAGCGAGGCGCCCCATGGCGTGTAGGCCCTGGGGTCCTTTCTTGGGCGGCCGGATGGTCCTGATGCCTTTTCGGGGACCGCGGTGGCTTCGGCCTCATCTTTGAAGATGGCCGGGCCTGTGAGGCGGCCTTGCAGGCGCGAGATGAGCTGCTTGCGGGCGTCGGCCGTGCCGGTGGCTTCCTTCTCGAAAGGCGTCGCTGCGTTGTCGGGCTTGGCCTTCTTGTTGAAGAACCAGGAGCGGGGTGTGGTGGTGTGGAGGGATCGGGAGGACGAGCAGGAGGGAGGGCCGCCGGCGAGGGAGAGCGATTGGAGCCCTGGGAGGAGGGCGGAGGGTGTGGGAGATGAGGTTGACGAGGACGTCAGCGCCGAGGCTGGAGATGGCTCAATTAGCAAGCTGCTGGGTCAATTGATGGCTGTTGATGGCGGTGTTCTCTTACCGCTTCTAAGCAGCCGCCTCGACGGCATGTTGAGACTCATGGCGCCGATGGGAATTGCATCGGCCTGTCGACGTGGATGGATATCTGGAGCTTTGGCTGGCGTTGAGCGGGTGCGTTGGAAAATCTCGGTCGGCAGATCCCGGGGAAATGCGCTAAGCCGAATTGGGCGGGCCGCATATCAACCGGCTGGGGACTTCATGTTTGCACGACGACAACCCACTGTCACCAACTCAAATATCGAATCTTTTGATGTATTTGAGCTATATAGGTGGTTTTGCCGTGGTTTTTGGCCATGGGTGCCCCCGGATATTGCTAACGCGCACCTTCAGTACAGGTGTGGCCGCAGACTTGCGTACCTCTCTTGCATCCGTTGTTCTCAGCGGGCCTATGTGGTGGGCAAGCACCGCAGAAGTGCCAATCGAGATGGCAGCAAGTCTTTGCAGAATCTGTAGTATGGCACCGCAGTAGATGGGCAGAGGGGAACTAGCGGGTGGTAGCATCGTCAAGGCCAGGTTGGCAAGGTATGACGGGCGGCAACTTCAGCGTCTGTCATAATGGCATCTGCTGCCGCATCGCCCGGTTGTGCATCACCCGCAGGACAAACAAAACAGCGTAGGGTTCCGTTGACAGACAGTACGATGCCAATGGCTCCAATTGGCGCTCGTGACATATTCATCCCATCTTTGATCTCTCTCGGCTTGCCCGCACCTGGTTGCAACCGAGGAAGGCACGCCTGACGGCTCGGTCACACGTTGCCCTGGTGCTCCGAGCAAATCTCTTGAGAAACGCTCCCCTCTCTTGCTCAGCAAAACTGCCAACTCTTTCTCGGATTCACGGTTAATCCTCCCACCAGCGGCTTCGAAACTCAACACCATCAACAAAGCCACTATGAGGAACAAGGCGACCGGGGCCTGGCCCGCACCCTGTGTTGGGCGTCTGCTCCTCATTTGCTCCTTCCTGTTGGCATTTCTCGCCAGCTTTTCTCTATCCGGATCCGACAGCAAATGTTACAATCGTGATGGCTCGGAACGGCACGACTTTTTCCAATGCCATGACATGCATATTGACACACGCACATCGGATGCGTGCTGCGAGATGAACGATCTGTGTCTCAGGAGCGGGTTATGCTTTAGCCCATCTCACATAAAATATTACAGAGGCGGTTGTACTGATCAGAGTTGGGAGTCAACCGACTGCTCCCAAATCTGCAAAGAAAAGAACGAAGGCGCCGATCGTCCAACCCCAATTTACCAATGCAGGGACAACATTACTTGGTGGTGGTGTGAAATGAAGGAACATCCCAACCGGGAAGAGGGTTACGAATGCTTCGACGATGCTGGTAAAGGCGACCAGGACGGCGTCTACCATCTACCTACCGGTAAGAGCTGTTGTCCATCCGAATTTGTGTTGAGGGTAACTAATCATACCTCAGTTGGTTCAAGATGGGGTACTATTATCTGGAGAAGCACCGAGTCGGCGGGAGATCCAAAGACTGCCAGTACGGCAAAGAACAAGCCGTCGAGTGTTTCCTCTACTTCAGCCTCGACTGGCTCCAGCTCTACCGCTACAGGATCGACCCCGCCCGAAAGTCTCCGCAGCGCAGACCCTGTCCCAGGAACGCAGACATCAGGCCCATCCGACCAAATCACCACAAGTTCACTTGAACCGGTCGCCACAAATCCGCCCGAATCACCATCTACGGCCCCACTCGGAGCTACCACAGATCCCACGGCCACGGCCGATCCAAACGCCGAGAACGACGGAAGGAACGTCCCGATAGCCGTCGGGGCCACGTTTGGCACATTGATTCTGATCTCGGCGAGCGTCCTGGCCTTCTTCTACATCCGGAAGAGAAAGCGCGAGGCCCCCGCGCGCGCCGAATCGCCGCCGGGCTACTACGAGCCCGAGATGAGCATCCACGACGTCCATGGGGCCGGGCTTTCGGGGCTAAGATGGCCGTGGAAGAAGGACTAGGGAAGCTCAAGACAGATGAACAGGAGGGAATGACAAAGACAAGACATTGACGGACACGTGGAGATGGAACGGAGGCGGGGTTCCCGGGAAATCGCATGGTTGCGGGCTGGTATTCTGGCTCGGGATGAGTCTGTCTTTCGATTGAGCACGACCTGCAGCGAGCCTCGATGCTTCATGGCCCATCCCAGAAGCCGAGATTGAGCGGCGATCAGTGCGATAGCGCCGATGTCCAACATGCGCAATCCTTCCGGTATTTACGTTTGCGAGAGCTTTCGGCAGTCTTGGTAGCAATGAGATGTCATTCGTCCGCGGAGGACTCCTCGATATGTTGGTGCATGGGTGGTGGAGAATGGTCACATCGAGAATGGGCTTCGGGGTTCTCAGATTGCCGACGATGCGAATGGTGAAAAACCTCGGCAGCCACAGCAGGATCACAGTCTTACTCTCGTGATGCCTACTACACCGCTCTGCACAGTGGCAAGCCGTATGTAACATTTGAGCTCTCGCTTTTTCGCGTGTAAAAATGTGCTTGGTAAGGCGCATCAGCACATCAATGACCTGCAGCCACTGCCCATTCACTGCGATGGTGACCCGGTTGGATGTTCCGAAATTTTCCTGTGGCGTGGTGCCGGTCAAGAAGGCAATGTCGGAGCACCGGGGCTTTTTGGGCTTGGCGCCGGTGCGATCGGTGCTCGCGCTTCAGAAACGCCGGTGCCCCGCCCGCTCCTGACTGGTCCCAGCTGGTCGGCCCGCGCGATTCGTCCCGATGACCAGCAGTGCCTTTTCCGATTTCGTACTGTTCCATGTTGTTCAACGAATGGTCGCAGCGGCCACCCGCGAATCGTCACCTGAGTTGCGCCGACCGAGGGCGTCCGAAATGGCAGCCATGACGCGCCGGTCGGCTGGTAGTGTCCGCAGTCAGTGTCATAAGAAGGCGGTTGATCCAAGCTTTGTCGTCGTTAGTAGTTCGGACGATTTCCATGGCAAAACAGACTACATGTCCGATCCCGCGCGGGTTCTCTTATTGCAATATCATCTGTGTTTAATTAGCCTCTGGCGCCATATACGTCACCCCGTGTTGCGCAGCGTGCACACGCCTACTGCAGGGGGTGTTGTCCTCGACCAGTGAAAGTAGCGTTGCCGTTCACTTTCAGCATCTGACATCCGATCGTTTTGATCCCTCCTCAACCACACCAAAATGTCGTCGTCCAACCCGGCAGCGGCAGGGCAATCGGTACGGTACTCCCTCTCCCCCACGGCAATATGCCCAGAGCTCAGCTAACAAACAAACCTCAGCCGCCCTCGGGTCCGCCCTACCTCCCCCCGGTTGCACAGCTGGGCGGGGTGCCGACCCCGATTCCCGACGTCCCCATATCGGCCGTCCTGCTCGCCTTGTTCGTGGGCTCGGCCGCGCTGCACATGACCATCTTTCAGGTTAACCTGCGGCGCTCGCATTTCTTCGTCTTCTCCGTCCTCCTCTTCGGCTTCTCGATGGCACGCATCGTCGCCCTCTCCATGCGCCTCGCCTTCGCCTACCACCCCACCAATGTCAGCGTCGGCATCGCCGCCGGCGTCTTCACGGCCGCAGGCGTAATCCTCCTGTTCCTCGTGAACCTCCTCTTCGCCCAGCGCATCGTGCGAGCCTACCACCCCTCCTTCGGCTGGAACAAGACCATCCGCTGGGCCTTTCGCGGTCTCTTCATCAGCGTTGCCGCCGCGCTCATCATGGTCATCACCGTGTCCATCCACCTCTTCTACACGCTCGACCCAGTCGTCCGCGGGCGCGAGCGCGACGTCCAGCTCTTCGTAGGGACGTACCTCGCTGTGATGGCCTTTCTTCCCATCCCCATCACACTCACCGCGCGCGCCGCCGCCTGGTGGAAGGTGCGCAACAGCAGCGATGAGAAGAAGCGATTCGTCGCAGAGAAGTTTGGCAGCGGCTCGTTCCGCGCCAAGATGACGCTGTTGCTGACGACGTCGGCGCTGCTGAGCCTGGGGGCCGGGTTTAAGGCTGGGATTGCGTTCGTCCCGCGGCCGATCACGCAGCCGGCGTGGTATCAGGGCCGGGCGCCGTATTACTGCTTCAATTATGTGATTGAGCTGATTGTGGTGTACATGTATGGCCTCGCACGCTTCGACAGGCGGTTCCACGTGCCCAATGGTAGTGCTGGGCCGGGAGACTACTCCAAGGGGCTGGGACTGAGCGTCAACAAGGAAGAGGAGGTGTTTGGGCCCGGAGATAGTGCGGATGGCGCAGAGGGGACGGACAGAACCAGCGCTATGGTTGGTGATGACTCGGGCATTGGCAACGCCGAGTGGGAGGAGCGGTACGCATATGCGGGGAGGCGGAGTGAGACGCTGGAGCCGGCGAAGAAGACGGTGGAAAATGTGTAAAGTCATCTATGGTATTTGTTCATTCACTCATTGGGCTGGTGTTTTGCTTTTACATATCGGATTGGCCTGGGGGGACAATGGATAGCATGGCATAGGCGGTTCTCTCCATATATAAATCTAATCTCAGAATAATAGAAGACGGCTAGATTGATACCCGAATCTTGGCTTTGCTCATGCTTCTTGGCAGGTAGACTAGCAAAATCTTAACCAGACCACGCAACACATCACGCCCAACCGTTTCCTCGCAGGTTCCACACTTACACAGTACACACACACATGACAAAAAGAAGGAACAGCAGAAGACATACAACACCAGGGATTCGCTGGTCGTCACCGACCCAACTACTAGTCTGGCCCTCACTGGCTTGTCTATGGGAGAGCGGACGGGATCCCGAATTCTCCAGTGGGTATGGTCGTATGTATCAGTTTAGTAACGCTGTCTTACTTAGATGGCCTCTTTCGGGTGTTAGTGCAGGAGGCGTGATCCGAACCTACGCAAGATTCTCAACAAACGTCGGGTGTCGGGTGCGACCTTGGACAACAAAGTCTTTAACGTATAGGTACGCAACCCTTCCGCAGAGTCTCGTGAAGAATCTCACTCAAGAGGTGAACGAGATGAAGATTGAAGGCGAGGAAAACAGTAGGGTAATCAAATCAAAAAGAAAATGGGGTGTAAAGTGGATTCACTGATATTTGTGTTGAGTAAGGATGTTCAGAGACATCAGTAGCTGGGAGATTCGTTAATTCTATGGAGCGTGTCGGGACGGAGTGTTTGATCCTGTGGTTGGGTGGCTGGTGCCAGATGGGCATGAGGGTCAGGAGGGGCGCTGAGGCTGAGAATAGCAGAGGGGCAGGCATTGGTACAGCTCATACCAACAGAGGATAGGGTTAAAAGACTCGAAAGGTTTTAAAACAATAGTCCGGCGGTGTGGTTTATCACGCCCTAGTTGGAGTTATGTCCTGGAGATTCCAGTATTCTCATTCACATCACGGCCAAGACTTCGTCAGCGCCCATGGAATATGTGAATCATTATGCTTCATGTTATAAACACAGCCCGCCAAGCGCCCCCAGCGTCCACATTTATCTCCCACGTATCTCAACTCCAAACCTCCCTCGTTGGAGTGATACCTAATGCAAGCCTTGATGAAATTAGAAAATTCTAGTTCATCCCTCATAAGTGTCGTAATTCGTGTGCACGTTTCGTGGTATATGCGTGGCGCGTGCTGGTAATCCGACTGTGGACCGCTCCTCCACGGCGGGTTCATGTCTAATGTACAGTTATTTCGAGCCGTCAGCGTCTGATATCTGGTGAGTAGCAGGGCCGCCCGTGATGATGGTTGGGGGCTTTGCCAATGTGGATGTGCTGTGTCGAGTCCAGCCACCAAGCGACAGTTGATTTCTGCCGCAGTCCTGAACCCCCCCTCGGCTCCAGGTATGCCTCTTCCGCACGTTGGGCTCAGCTGAGAGGTTTCCTTCCGTAAACCACACTGAAGGGGAAATAAACGTGCATGTCAGAATCCATCAGCGCTTTCCTGACGTCGACTAGATATATCTCGATCTGTAGCTGCGTCCACCCCAGGGCCATCAGGGGTCGTCGGCTGATTCCTCTCAGGCCGTCCATGATGGCAGTTCTCAAAAACAGCCCGCACAAGCGAAGGCGCTTGTCCCGTGGCCACAGTCCCATCGGGCATTTGTGCGTCGTTGCGTGCACATCTTCGAAACCGGCAGCCTTCAGTTCCTCTGGCAGCGTCCGAACCGCATACACATGGGCGCCGTACACTCGCATTCCTTCCTCGACATACTTGATGTAATCCCGCAGAGCGTAAGGCGTTTCGGGCGTCAGGGTATCGTCATCGCATCGCGGATAGTACTCGAGTTCCTGGAACTCAATATAACCGCCGGGTTTGAGATGGCTGAATTATGTTAGCTGGCCATCTCCTACTAACAGGAAATTCAGTGAATGTCTCAACTCACCGGAGGGCTCTCCGAAATAATGCTTTCCGGTCTCTGACAGAGAATAATGTGTAGCGCACATGAATGAAGTCGTACTTGTGCTCTGGGTCTACCCAGTCCTCCTCAAAGTCGTCGACGAAGAAATGGACATTTTCTGGCACGAAGTCGGGCTGGATGGGTGATAGATCGATACCGATAATTTTCGTTTCAGGATATTTGTCGCCCACTATAGCCAGGATGGTCAGCATCGCCCTCGCAGTTTAGTCCGGCTGAATTTTAAGCACTCCAGTTTGCACAACGAGCCGGGTATAAGTCGGCGATCAGCGAGAAGATCAGCCCCAAAAGGAGCCTCCCGAAAGTGCAGATACCGCTGGACTGGAACGCATAGGTAACACAACGGACACCACCTGCTCATCACATTCGAGTGCGTCGTTCATGCGGCATATACAGTCTTCCGTCGCAGCCAGCGGGGACCAAGGGAGTAAGCCACTTACGCTCGATAGCCCATATGCCGGTGCCAGTGCCTGTATTGCGCAACCCCAGGTTAGCCTATCCGCCCACAGCAAACCTAGTACCAAACCAGAGTGCCGGGATCACAGTGCAAAAAGCATCAACATACCCAGGTCAAGAATCTCACCGCCAGCTCTGAGTGTCTCTTCGACAGGGGCTAGAAAATGGGCGCCGTGACAGAGCATGAGGGCCAAGCTGTGTTTCATATCGTCGCGGTTCTGCTCGGCCTCGTCGTTCGGGAGGGCATATTTTCCGTCGCGGAAGGCGTGATATCGCATCCCGCCCTCGTAGACGTGCGCTCGTACGGAGCTCGACATGGACGCCGATTGCTTGACGGCTTCTGGCTCGAACACAAGGTTCTCGCCCGTGCTGGTGCTCGCATCGCTGGCGGTGCTGCCGTTCCGACGGGCACCGCCGCCTAACGGCGACCCCGGCGTTGAGCTGGGCTCGGTGGACGCGGCGTCGGGACGGGGCAGTCCCGTCCTTGGTCGGCGCATTGAAGCGCGCACAGCGGCGTACAGGTCGTCCTCCTCGGCTCCTGGGGTTCCGACGGTGATGATTGTTGAAGCTGAAGATGCGACGGATGCGGGATTTGTCGCCCCCGTGCCGGCTGCGCTCATTACTGCTCCCCGCGGCCCACCTCGAAAAGGGTACGGCGGCTCGCTGCGCGCAGAAGTGTCCGCAAACCGAAGCAGTACGCACTGCGTCATGCGGTGGCAGAAAGTGCAGCGGGTCGGGGCGATTATAATATACCAGCCGTGGCAAATGGTTTCCGCAGCGTGGTGGGAGGGGGGCAGATATACGAGAGCCGGGAGCCAAGAGGCTGGCACCATGGAGTACCGGTGGTGTGGTTAGGGCCAAACGCGAACCAAGGCCGGACAGCGAGATAATTGGGAGCAAATTGGGGGAGCGAGGGGATTGGTGAGCAGTGCGTGTCCCTGGTGCACCTTCGTGGCCCAGCTCCGGCTCTTCCAGGAAGTTGATGCGAGGGTGGCCAATCGCCTGCTGCCAGAGCCAGGACAAAACAAGGGCGCAGGCTGCATCCCAGGGCGGGAACCGTTCTGGAGAAGGGTGTGTGGTTGGCGGGTCGGCGGGGCAGGGTGCCGGGAGGTGGAGGGAAAACACCGCACCCGCCGATCGGGATGCAGAACATACTCGTGGAGGAGTACTCGAGAGCATTTCACAGGGGGCACGAACGGGGCTCGGGCGCCTAGCCGAATTTCTGGGCCAAATGGAGGGCTGCTTGGCAGGAGGAGAGTCTCCGCGGTACGGATACTTGACGCCATCCTCGACCGGGCCTAGGCCAGGGGGTTGCTGGCTGTCTCAGTCGGACCCGGGAGTTTGGTTGGGATGCCCAGGATGTGGATGTGCTGGGTTGGCAGAGCGGTGGGGCCCAGTGGTGTCCCGCTGTGTGCTCGGATGGTGCCAGCTGTCAAAGGCCTTCCATCTTGGGTGCCCGCAGCTGTGCCCGTTCTTTGCTGGCATATTGTGTCCACGGATGTTGCCTCACCCGTAGGCAGTCGTGTGGCAAAAGGTAGCACCGCATTGTCGGTATTTGGCCGATAGGGCGCCAAAGCAAGAGGGAAAGCCAGAGATCAGGTCCGAGAGCCCGGCGCTGTGGTTTGGTGGTGCAGACGCCTGCTCGGTAGCGGGACCAAACGCCGAGAGGTGTTCCCAGCAAGCCCTGGAGCATGGTGGCGGTGGTGCGGGATGGTAAAGGTGGCAGACTCGCAGCGAGCAAACGGCAGTGAGTCGGGGAGTTTGTGTTCCGCCTGTCTGGGACCTCACCAGCTCCCGCCAGTCCCGTTCCCAGGGCTTCGGTACAGGGATTCCTCCCTCGATCGAATCGAAAAAGATATCACCTCGATCATCGGTGGCGCCCGAGTTGTGAGAAAATTCTCACCGACATCCTGCAGCTTCTTCATCCACTCATGGAGGTTTGCGAGTTTCTCATTGACGGGCTAGGGCTTGGCGTCCGGCTCACAGCGCTCAAATTTATGGGGAAGCGGCAGCCACCACCAGAATCACCTCCCAGCTTTCCCGTCTCACCGGGCGACTGCAACGTGAAGCAAAAAATTTCATCACGCCCATGGCCCTAACGTACGCAGGGGCTAATTTCATCGAGCCAAACCCAAGGTGCAGATACCATATTTTCTCGGCTGAGTTTGTCGAAGCGCTGTGTCCCGCTCCATCACACCACCAGCTCTAAGGTCTAGAACGCCTCCTGTGGTTGCTTCCTCGGTCTGCGCCTCGACCCCAAGAAGCTGCGCGATATCCCCGGATTTCCCTTTCTTTCCACCCGCATCCTCTGCTCTGCTTGGCATTCGCTCGCTCCCATGGCAGCGGGTCGCGTCAAGCGATGCGCTCGCTACGTTCCCTCACCGCCAGCAAGCCCCTCCGGCTACGGCTGCGGAGATGACCCAGCTTTGTAAGGCCTGCATCACCCCTCACCACCTGCCTGTTTAGCACCAGCCGGTCAGCGGGCTGCGACAGCACCGCAGCACCGCAGCGTTGCATCTTTCAGAAAACAGGTGACAGAATGATGAGCCTTTTGTCCCGGAAGGCTGGCTGCCACCTGTCCGTCCCACGCTGTGCCGCAATCGCGCCGATTACTTTATCCTCCGTGCTGGGACGGTTCGGGCGTACGGATTACGGAACACTCCCCCGCCCTCGGGCCCTCGACCTTTGCTCTACGAGCTGCGAGGGAGCATGCCTGCCCCTATCCTCCCCTGCCGATGCACACGCACCGTGCAAGCCGTGGCATCGTGACATCGTGACATGGCGCGACCACCTACCAGTGACGACTAGCTCGATCACGTCGATCAGCGTCGATCCGCTTCATCGCAAGCCCAACCATACTTGGTATTAAGGGTAATTTTTACCTCCTAGTTAGGTACTGCCGGGGGTTGCGCAGGGGTCGGTGGGAGTGACTTCGCACCAGAAAACCCCCCCCTGCCAGTACCATCACAGGGGGTTTTCTTTTAGCTCGCAACCGCAGTAAGCAGCATCGCACTCACTCCCCCGCTCTTGGCACCACGCTTGTATGCAGCCGACCTTCAAACCGCTTTGTCAACCTGTCCTCGCTGACCCTAAAGACTGGGGGGAACCAGCTGTCGAGCTCCTCGCCCTCTCTGCCCTCTAACATCTCCACCAACGCCCTCGCACTCTCCCAGCACAGCACCATCCCATGTCCCTGGAAGCCACAGCTCACCCATAGGCCTTTTTGGCCAGGCATCTCACCGACAAACGGGAACCCATCTGGGGTAAACCCCATAATCCCCGTCCACTCCTTTCGTATCCGCCCCTCAGGGTGGTCCTCTCCCCAGTCCGGTCCGAAATACCGCGACGTGGTCTCCTTCAGATAGTCGCTGATACCCTCGTTCAACGTTGCATCATCCGTCGTCCCATACTCATACAGGCCGTCCGCGGGCGCGCGCACCAAGCCCCCACCCATAATGATATCTCCGGCGAACCGCGATCCAGCGGGCCGCGAGATCATATATTCGTAGCCCTTCTCATATATCATGCTGTAACTCGTTGGGAGAGATCCTCCGCTCGGCACCGCCATCCCCGGCCGCTGTGCGGTGATTTGCCCCCGCATCGGTACTATTATTCCCTGAAATTCTTTCAGCAACGCGGCCGTATACCCATTCGTCGCCAACACCACCCTCCGAGCCGAGATCTCTCCCCTCGGTGTTCGTACAATCCACCCATTCCCAGTCCTCTCCAATCCCACCGCAGCCGTGTTCGTCTGCAGATTCAGCCCCTTTTCCAGACACAGCTTCAACACACCCACCCCAAACTTGTACGCCGACAGACTCCCCGCGAAATACCCCATCCCGCCGTGCACCTTCTCCTCCCGCCCGGCATACTCCCCATCGTGCACGTAGAACCGCTCCCGCACCTCCGACGGCTCATAGAACTCGTACTCGGCCGCCGGGTCACCCGCTGGCATGGCCGCGCGCATGGCTGCTACGGCTTCGTGGGCTTGGGTCCACTGTGCGGCGTCGTAGATCACGTCGATGGTGTTGCAGGCGTTGAGGTCGCAGGGGATGTTGTGCGAGCGCGCGAAGGCGTGCATGGCGAGGATGTTGGAGAGCTCGAGGCGAGCAATCTGAACGGCTTGGGCGGTGCCGAGGAGGGCGGCGTGCGAGGGAAAGGAGCGGTAGGAGGCTGCTTTGGTGTGGCCGCCTGGGGGAGGTTAGTGCGAGCAAGATATATGTGTGAGGGGGAGGGAATGTGTGTAAGGGGCTAAAGGGGGAGTAAACGGTGAGCAACTAAAGCGAGGTCAGTGACGTGACATACCGTTTCGGCCTGTGGCGCCCGAACAAGCCTGACGGGCTTCAAGCATCACGATTGCCTGCCCTTGGGCTTCAGGGCTCTGGAGGAGGTTCCATGCCACCGCCGCCCCGGTGATACCACTGCCGATGATGACGGTGTCGGTCATGGTGGGCAAGTCGGGTGTGGTGCGGAGATCGGCGACGTCGGCGTCGGGCGGGTCCTGCCAGTAGCTCTGCGTGGGGTTCTCCAGTGGGAGGTTGACGGGGATCCGGGCTCGCTCGTCCATGTTCCTTGGCTACTCCCACGAGGTTGGATATATGTCCTTCTTGTGATATGACGAGCAGTCGTCAGGGGTTGGGTTGCCGCACGTGATGAAACTTTTAGATCTGGGCTGTGGTGGGACGAGAGGGCCTGAGAGGGGGGGTGTGTGACGTCTGCAGGCGCGGGGAATTCTGGCCAATCTGGTGCTTGCGCTCTGCAGGCGGATAGGGGCTTTTTTGTTATAGTAGCGCTATCTGGAGCACGATTCTTGAAGGCCAGTCAGTCTATATCGATATTCAAAATGTGAAAGCTGTGTGGTTGGGGCAAGGGATGAACTCAACAATGAGGTTGTGTGACGAGGTTGGATAAGAAGCTGTATATAAAGCTTTAATCTGGACCTCTGCTAGCATCTTGAGCTTACCTGACAGTTGAATTGGAGAGGCGGCCCAGATGCAGCTCTGATTTCAAATCTGGATGTACTTGAATCATGTAGCTTGTCGAAGATGGTTTGTCCATTGTTTTCGTCGGGAGTCGCAGTTCTGCCTCCCGTGAAAGCACTTTGGATCGAAACAGCTCTTCTATTTCCACGATCTGTTAGAATTGCGGCCAAGCTACTCCGTAACCGTATGTGGTCGCTTGTAGCATGCTGACTTCGATGTCTGATTTGTTGGCGCGAGCCCGGCTATGTCGTCGGGACTGTTTTGTCGGCGATATGTCAGCGAAGAGATGCCGGCACGCGTGGGTAGATGAGGAAACATGAAGCACAAAGCAAGTGCCGGACAACTAACTCGGTCTCCGTAAGGGCTGGAGGCCGGCCCCTCGCTGGGCTTTCGTCTTGGAATACTAGGGCGTCATTCGTCAAGTCAGCAGATTTTGCTTCAACTCCCAAGCCGAGGCCGCATTTTTCACGGGGACGGGCCAACAACGCCATTGCAAACCTTTCCACAGTGGGCTTGATGTCAAACAATCTGGGGTAAATTCTCCGCCGCCGACTTCTCGAGGGCCAGCTCTTTTCCCTCGTTAAACACTTGTACTCCCCAATCTATCTTTGATTTCCACGTCGACCTCATCCGCTTGCTTGCCCAGACATCCCCATCTTTCCCTCGGGCGTCAAGATCTCAACTCCCGAATACCACGAGCCTTCTTATCCATCCTTGTAAATTTCTCGCGCAATCCAGCTGCTATCGCAGGGACCAGGGAAAACTCTGCCTCTGCAAGCCAAGACTGCCGTCCGATGTTTGTTCCTTCCCCAGGCTCCTTCGGAGCTCTCCTATGACGTCAAAGAGTCTTTTTTCTAGGGCTCCCTGACCCACAGGAGTGAATACTGAAGCCCCCTGACGCGTCTGGACGCGCTTGAGCACGTTCCTCCCAGCAACTCACCACTATTTCTTCAACCCCGCACTTCTTTTCTGCCTCTTCTCCAACCAACTCTCCTCCATCAACTTCCCATCACCATCAACAACATTACCACTTCCTATCAAGCCTATCGCGGCTTCTTCGGATATGATCTTCACCTCTATTCACTCTTCTCCTGCTTCGAGCGACCGTACCCCCGGTCTCCGAGCCTCGATATCTCCCATTTCATACCCAGAGTTGCACCGGACGGTGAGCGAGTCAGTGGAATTTTCGAGCCAGTGGCCTTTGCTACCCTCGGCTTGTTTTTGCTTTTCACTTTTGTGCGCTACACCAAGCACAACCAGCCTTGAACATCACCTCCCCGTCGGTTCAAGCTGAACCATCCTTCCCCATTCGCGATCCCTCATCGCTCATTTTCTGGTCGGCTCTCTATCGTAGTGCCCCAGAAGCAGACTTCCTGGCCAACGAACTGGGCTTTCTGAGTAAGGCAACTCGCCTGCTCTAACCCCGCAGTTAGTCTTGTCTAGAATAAAACCGCTTTTTGGGAGAATGCCCATACCTGGCTACGTGGTCACTAAATCCGTAGGTGATCATCGATCGGCTTTTGAAAAGTATGCTTCTTGCTTTCTTCTCACTCCCCACGGTCGCACCGATTCAAAGCGTTTGAATCAAATGGCGCGGCCGGACAAGACTCTGTTCAGCACAGCTGCTGACCAAGGCTCAGCGAGGACATTCCCGCTCTCCAGACTTCCTGATCTTCACACAGATACACCCCAGAATGAAGCACAGCATGGCAATCCCTCAAGAAATGACACCTGCTTGCTTGCCAGCCTCATTCTGAGATGTACCCCAGGCAGCGACACCAACTTGCTCTCAAAGCAAGCGTGTCTCTCCTTTGTTCATCGCACTCTCCCACTACATTCCAGCCCACCGACCGACCGAGAAGTCCCAAACTCACAACACTAATGCTCCAACACCTGGTCAAGTGGCCTCACGTTGGGTGTTGAAGTTGGAGTCCGCGCAACCAAAAACGCCAATGATGATCTGCTCTCGTCCAGAAGGTTCTGTATGGTTGCTCAAACTGAGGCTCTCTGTTACCACCTGGGGGCTTGAGGCAAGACCAAGCTGGTGTGCTCGCATTGGCGATGCAACCAGAGCCTCGGGTGTCTATCGATGGCCGCGGCCTGTCGAAGACATCTCCCTTCAGTTGAGGGAAGGGAAAGTCTTAACCATAGATCTCGGCCTATGATGATCTGCTTCCGTACAGAAGTTTCTGTTTGGTTGCCAATACTGAGGCTCTTTTTATCACTGAGGGATTGAGGTGTGGAGGGGCCTCTATTATCAGATACCGTCGCGTATTGGCCTATGATGATCTGTTTCCGCGCAGAGGTTTCTGTGTGGTTGCCAAAACTGAAGCTATTTTATTACCAGCTGAGGGATCGAGGGTGACGGAGTGTCTATCGATGACCGAGGTCTGTCAAAGACGAGGGGGAATCTGACTGTCTAATATCTGGGCCGATGATGATCTGCTTCCGTGCAGAAGTTTCTGCGTGGTTGCTAAAACTGAGGCTTTTTTTTACCACGCCGGGACCGGGGGATTGAGGTAGGCAAGGCCTCGGGGAGTGTCTATCGATGACTACGGTCTGTCGAAGACATATCTCTCATTGCGTATATTGTTTGTTGAGGGCTTATGATGATCTGCGTCCGTCAGAAGTTTCTGTACGGCTGCCAAATACTGAGGCTCTTTGTTACCAGCTGAGGGATTGAGTGGAGGGCCCTGGAGTGTCTATCGATGGCTGCGGCCTGTCGAAGACATCTCCAGGTAGGTAAACACAAAGTCGAGAATACAATGGCCTATGATGACTGATCGACTTTGCGGCGCTGCCGCAGGGTTGTCACCAACTGAGGCTGCTCAGAACGTTTTTTTCTTCAATATTTCGTTACAAATCCGGTTACAGGTGATCACTGGCGACAACCAGACGGTGTCAAGTGGTTGCTGGGGTCGCTGTGTGTCTTTGGATCATGATGGCCAGTGATGATCGACTACCCCGTGGTGTTCCATGTGGTTGTCACAGTATCTGAGGTCGCGGCGGGATTTGGATTGAAGAACCTGGGGGATAGAGGCGCAGGAAGTTGGTATGCGGTAGACAGACGCAACCAAAGCCTCGGATGTCTATCGGTGACCGTGGTCTGCCGAAGACAGTCTCGATGGAGGAACACTTGGGCAGGCAAGTCTGGTGCTAGTGAACGGCCAATGATGAAAGAAGCCGCTTGCTCTGAGTGGCAATCGATAACTGAGGCTGCCAAACAATCTTTGTCGCCGAGAAATCCCTAGTATGGCTGCCAATGATGATCGACTTCCTCGTAGTGTTCCACGTAGTTGTCAAACCTTAAGGCAGCGGCTGGATGTGGGTTCCTGGAGGATAGAGGCGCGGATCCCCGGTATGCTACGAATGCAACCGGCGCCTCGAATGTCTATGGGTGACCGAGGTCTGCCGAAGACATATTAAGGTCTGTCGAATACATCTTCAAGAGATGAGTGATGAGGCATTGGACGAATCTGGCTAGTGCTCGCAGCCAATGATGAAATAAGCCGCTTGCTTTAGGCCGCGACCGATTACTGAGGCTGCTAAAACAATATTTTGTCGCCGAGGAACCCCTGGAATGGCTGCCAATGATGACGAACTTCCTCCCGGCGCTGTCGCGTGGTTGTTGATTAAGCTGAGGCTGGCCTGAGGTGATATAGATGGGAAGACTGTTTGAGTCGGAGATTCATGCTCCGAGGTGCTCGTTGGTTCTGTGTTGTGCAGTTGCCTTGTTTGTTTCGTTCATAGAACTAGTTTCAAGTTCAAAATCAATCAATGCCGTGGGATGAGTCTTTATTCCCATAGTCCATTCTGGCCTGAGTCCAGTCATTGCTATTTCCACATGTGAAATGGTGGCCACCTTCGTCACTGCGCTACCTCTGCCGTTTGAAGCCATTACAGGGAGGGATTGCGAGCCAAAAGATTGCTCGAGCCATACACGCCGCATCAAAGGCGAAGGTGAAGAAGCTTCCTGCAACGACACATGGGGCCTCTTTGCAACCCAACAGGGAATGCGACATCCCGAGGCGATGCATCCTCCACCGTCCCAGGCTAGCCGTCATCAATCGAGTCTCGATGCTTCGTACCAAAAACGGAGGTGGTTGGGAACGGGTCTCCCTTCACGTTTCATGCCACGACTCGTCAACGCCTCCCTTTCCCCACTGTGACTCACAAATCCGCATTCTCGACCCGCCCCCAAGCCCTGCACAAAGCACGCACAAACCTTTGAGCATTCCACATCCGGCTGGCGGTAAAAGCTAGATTGCAGGCATGTCTTTTCAACAATTTAGCAAACACTTTAGCTCAGGGGAAGAGCGCCGGGCTCATAACCCGGAGGTCGCTTGATCGAAACAAGCAAGTGTTAATTTGATCCATTCTTTTTGCCTTGCCATCCTTGATGATGGGTGATAGTCGGCTTCTTTATTTTTGCAAGCTAGGACAGAACGATATTCTGCAGGAATGATATGGGTACTTGATCGAAGGGTGAATCTTGCCTTCATATCGTCTGGCAACGGCAATCTTGGATGCACTTGTCGTATCTCACGTAGGAGCTCAGGGGCCGGACGGAGGTCAAGGCCCCTTGTGTTATTTCCGACTCCCATCTGGCCATCTCACGCTACATGCAGCCCCAAGAATAAAATATGCAAAATTGAAATTCCCAACCGCGAATATTCATATCAAGCTTATTACTTGGCCCCGGACATCTACACACATGCCAACTCCAAAGGATGACTAGACACGCAAGGTCTTTGCTAGCATCGCAGGCAGGTGCTCCTTATTAATATCTCGGCTTTAGCATCACGATATGCCACCGCGGTCCTCAAGTCTACAGACAAAAATCCCAATACGGGAGTGCATCCCTCCCAACCTCTGTCCTGCCTTGCCTGAAGCCTTTCTCTCGGCACATGGCTCACGACTCCACGCCTTCATGTCACATACGACCATACCCATTGGAGAACTCGGGATCCCGTCCGCTCTCCTATCGATAAACCAGTGAGGGCCAGACTAGTAGTTGGGTCGGTGACGACCAGCGAATCCCTGGTGTTGTATGTTTTTGGTGTTTCTTTTTGCGTTGTCTGGTATCTGTCTGGCCTGCCTCATCCGTGCCTTGTCCAGTACAAGTGAACACGAGAGTGTTCTCCTCTCAAAGTACGAATTGCTTCCAGAAACACCCTCTGTCGAGGACGCAGTCCTCAAATGAAGAGTAAAGCTCAAGCAGATCTGTATTGTCGTGTCACTGAGTCTCGACGTGACCCCTTTTCTCAAGAGCGATCGTAACTCCATCAACCAGCAAAGCCATCACCACATGCGAGACGCAAGCAGGCATCAAATACGACACGTCCATCAGCAACGGATTGACATACCCTCCGCATTCAAGAGTCATACGGGAGCGTCTGCAATGCTGCACTGCCTTCCCGAGGTATGCCGTGCAACTAAGGACGGACTCAGCCCCTAGGTAGTAAGCAAGTCACCGTAAACAGGTGTGAGTAAACGGCCCCCAAAATCCATCAGGCAAGGCTTTGAGCAGATACCAGAAACAAACCCCCAAATCTTTGCAAACCCAAACCCGCAAGGCTGCGGTAACCCCCATCCCTCACCCGCCACTGCAAACCCCAAACACTTCCAGAAAAACCCCCGACAAGGCTCCAGCCCCACAGCCTGCCCTCCCCAAACCCCAAACCCCACCGTTAACTACCAACATCCCGCAGCCGCAGCCGCCGCAGACAGGGAAACATCAGACGATTCCCAGCCTCAGCCTCCACCCGCCGACATGAAACCGCATCAAGGAGGGGAGTGAGTGGGGAACTCAACTGCCAGTGCTGTGCTCGAAACTGCAGCCTAGCCCGACGAGATGCATCATCTGCTGCAACGGGACAGGCTGCCACAACACCCTCAGCTCGGGGGCTGCATAGCGGCGGCCTATCAGGTCGCAGGTGTCGGGTAGGGCTGGTACAAGCGCCACTGACGGGCTAGGCTGCAGAGGTGCGGCGAGTTTGTCTTGTTTTGGTTTCTTGTGTCACCATGCTTCGCTTGGGGCGGGAAACGGACGACGACTCCGGTGCAAGGCTGGGAGCCGCTTCACGACGACGCTTGGATTGTACGCGACAGATGGAAGTTTCCATGAGGTGGATGTATGGCATCCTGATTTGGTGAGGCCTCCCACCGTGGGTGTTTGAAGGGGGATTTCTATAGGTTGTCACGAGGGTGAGTCACGCGGCACGAGGCTGCACAAGGCGAGAGCATAGAGCCGGAATGAGGCCCGCAGTGCTTCACCACAGCGACAGGTTTAACGGCCGCTGAGGCTCTAAGCGATATCAGTCACTATTCCCACAAGAAACAAGACTCAGTGCGCGGATAAACAAAAGAGTCAGAGGGTGTGGTGTTCCCCTACCGCCTTGGCGCTAATTAGGGGTTGTTGCTTCAGCCCGCCGTCTGAGCCGGTGGCACAGTGCCATTGCAGCCAGTTCCCCGGCGCGCTTGAGCATATCATCTGAGAATTCGTGGGGGTAGAAGTGAAGGGGTGCCAGGGTTGGCGTGTGAATGAACCAGCAGAATCGCAGTTACGCGGAGACATCGTAGCTCCTGCTCTGGGCGCCGTGATGTGGCGACATCCATCGCCTAAACACGCGTCCTCACCGAAGCCTTGAGCACTTGGAAGACAGTTCCAGCTGAAGGTGAAGCTACTGTCACCCGCATGATCCGAGCCGATCTGGGGGACGATTCCATGCCATCGAGTCGATCACAGAGCCCCCTGGTACGGCGACACGGGGCCGAGGCCATGGTGTCAGAGGACAGGATCGGAACGAACTAGACCTCGAAAGCAGGCCTCCCGTGGCTACGAATGAATGCCTTTGTCCTGGCGCCGTTTGGACATACATTGCGCGTCACGTTCGCCTCGAGTTGGATGCCTCGTTGCACTTGGCATCGACGGCGGCATCGAGCCCGCGTCATCGAGCCTGCGTCCAAAACAGCCCGGCCGTCGACGCGAGTGAGTCAACCACTCGGCCTCAGGCCCCGTGACGACACTGTCTTCACCACTCACGGTCGCCATGGCTGAAAGCCGGCGGTACCCCGGCATATTCATATGGACTCACGGAGCCCTTCACGAACCGACGACGCAGCCCGATTCACAGTGTGCAAAAACTCTCCCCGACCACTGGCCTGTCGCGCTCCTTCAGCACAGTAAACTCACGGATCACGGGCGGAAAACTCTTGCCCCAACCTCGAGAGGGGGGTGCAGATATCTCCAAATGTGACCGGTCAGGACCAACAAGGCGCTCTCCTACCCCATCGCACTCCGCCCACCAGCTGTGGTCAAGCCCCCTCTTTGCAGCGCTACACAGCTTCCTGCAAAGCGCCTGAATAACGTCACTGGACAATCTCGGGGGCAGGACCCCTCACACGTAACCTGTGGTAGTTGAGTTTGCTTCCAGAAGGGCGAAAAGCGAGGCGGCTCCCTCGCTCTGAGATGACTACCCAAGGGGCAGCAAGACAGCGCAGACCCACGGTGGCGGGGTATGATGTCGTAGGGCCCTTTGACTCGCACGAGTTAGGTAAAGGGGTCGCTGGCACTGACCAGCCAGCGCGCACCGCGGGAACAGGCGGCGTGGGCGGTTCCCTTTCTCCCCAATGGCACACCGCTCAGGCGTGGCGATGCCGCCGAAGAAACGAAAAGAAGAACGGAAGGTGATAAGCGTCCTGCAAGGAACCACTCATCGTCGGGTCGAGATAGAAAATAGGCCCACTAGAGGAGAGGGCTTGGCTCCTTGTGGGCTTTATCCTGCACAGTTGCCTGTCCAGCCACGAATGGGCGTGTGTTTTGGCCAGGAGCTGCTCTGCATACCCCAGGCAAGACTGTAGGAAACCCTCGATCGTCGCGGTGTGGATTTCGCAACCCAATGAGGAATGAGCCGTATCCGTCACCGACAAAACATTGACCCCCTTACCAGTGCCAGGCCCACGCCATCCCTCGCTGCTATCCCGAAGTGGCAAGGGAGGAGATGAGGAAGCGAGGGCATTCGGGATGCCAGGTAGCCAGTTGCGACGCGGCACAGCACTTGGAGGCTCGCGGAGACATCGGATGGCGCACGCTGGTGGATGCGGTGGTGCGCGGCGCGCGGGATATTTGCCAGGGACGCCGACGACACACGGGAGGTGTGTGACTCACAACGGATGGGGCCTCTGAAACGCGGGAGGCTCTATCTTTGCTCGTCGAGTTATCGCTGGCGGCCAGACCCAAAAAAAAACCCTCAGCCACCGCCTGTGCTGTCATCTGCCCTTCTTCCCAACATCAAGCCGTGCCAGCCCATGGAAGCACCGAGCGCTGCCCTGCGAATTTGAAAGCGATCGGCAGCGAGACTCGTCCGTCTGTCTGGGCAACGGAATTAGGGCACTCGGAGGGTCCCGTGACGGACTCCGGCGAGCGCGACCGGTGTTGCGGTGAGTCAAGCGCTTGCTTGCTTGGGCGAATTTGAGATGTAATTGCCTCAGCCACAAGGGTATGCGGCCTGAGGACCCAAACCTGCCAAACTCGCGGTGAGGGGGCGTGCCGCTAGCCAGCCTCTGACTGTGTGTCGGCCCTATGATTCACAACGGAATGGTAATAGCGGTGACGTAGGTTGTCGGCAAGTGCTAGACTCCGATGTTGTTGCGAAGCTGCGACGCTGTGTGTGCGAGTGCGAGTGAGGTTGGGGTTGGGCACCGGATTGGTAATGCCTGATCTGAAAGCTTGGGTCGAGGGCCGAAGATGGCGGAAGAGTTTGGGCCGTGCATCGGGTGGCGGCCCAAGGCAAAGACAGCAGGGCCAGATCGGGACGTGGGAAATTCCGGATTGACGGGTCGAATTAGATTCCGGGGGTGGCTGGCAGGTGGGGCGCGCAGGGATTAATCAAGTGCTGCGCCACTGCATCGAAATCCACGTGTGGCGCGTGGCGTGTGGCTTGCTAGCGACCAGACCGTCGGGACCACACTTGTCCAACCTGAGGAAAATGGAATTTCGAACCTGGGAGACCTGGAAGCCCTGAGGCTCCACTTCTCTGCGGGTCTTGGCAGCGCAACAGCTTGCAGAGGCCTGCACACTTTTTGCCTCGCATTGGCGGCCGTCGACTTCGCAGGGCCAGCCAGCCAGCAACTGGTAGCTCGACAGGGCACTGGCGGAGTTTGTCGAATCGTCGAGGAGTGGGCGAGACGAAAGGAGGCCACCGTCGGCGCCAGCGATCGCGATCGAAACGTTCAACCACGCCCCTGATTTCAGCTGCACAGCTGGGCCTGTCTCTCACAGTGCTTCTCGACGACCCGGGGCGATTGGATTCCCGCCGCTCCGTCTACTCTAATCGGTATTGCGTATTCCGGAAAGGGGGAGGCATGGCCGAAGGCTGACGCCGTGTCTTTGCCTTCTGAAGGAGGCAGGCGACCGCGCTGCCAGCCAACAGCAGCCAGCGAGTGCAGGCGTCCGAACAGCTGCGTTCTGCGCTCGCCGTCTCATTGGTCCCAGCTCCAGCACTTTGCCCTACCTAGGCTCCAGAGGCCGCACAACAAAGAAAGACTGCGTTGATTGACATTCATATGGCAAGGAGGGTCCGGGGCTCGGCACCCCTATTCGACCGTCTCTCACCTGCCCGTCCTTCTCGGCTGGAAAGTGCTGAATTCCTGCCGGCTTCCGTCGCACACCCTGGATCCCCCGTTCTTTCCCGTGACTGGCGAGAGCGGATGGGTGCCGGCACAGCTGAGACGCGCTCCTATCGATAGAAGGCCTGGAGGTTGGTAACACGAGCCCGAAAGGCCCGGTGGAACGATGAGCTGGTGTCGTACGAACGTTGCGATATTTCGTCAGTTTGCACGTGTAAGACGGTGTGGAAATTTGACTGGATCACTGCGACGGGTAAGGGGGTCGTGGGGTGTGGTGTGCGGCAGGGACAAGGGGTGTATCATGTCATGGGGGTATGATAAGGCTAATATTTTCAACAGTTTGTCGCTATTTTTCTTGTTGTGTGGTGTTTATTTCTCCCGCTGTGCGGGTGGTGAGGCAGGTCATCGTCAATGCCGCCCGCGAGTACGTGTTCCTACAGATTAGACGGCTCTTGGCTCGCGCGATGATCCTCCAAAGGGTCCGACTGGGGCCGAGGGATCGTCTTCCGCAGGTCTCACTCAACGTTCCTGCTTGATCCATCATCCCACTCCCGATGCCAACAACTGCGCTGTCGTTTGTTCGTCTTCATTCTGCCGTCTTCCGCGATCCTCACCTGGCGCGCGCGCGCAGAATATTGGACACAGATATCGTTCCGTCTCGGCATCGCTCCAGAAACTTACCGATTATGTGGGCGGGCGCTACGTCAGAGGCCGCTCCCAGGGCCAGTACGGGCAAACCCACGTATAAGACGCTGCCGCGCAGTCTTCACCCCCCTCCGGGACATAAACATGCAGCTTCATCTGCATGCCGCGGCGGGATCATCAAGGCTAACTGCGAAGGAAGTGTCGGTGAGCAGCGTGGAGCAGTGAAGCCGGTTGACTGTGGCATGCGTATCCGCCTGGAGTCCTTCCTATTTTTTGATCGGGAGGAAGGATTCTCCATTCACCTTGGACTTTGTTTGGCAACGGCAGGGGTTGGCTCCCGGACTCGCATTCTAGCGGCTGCACCGCTGTGGGCATTGGCATCGTCCGCTGCGCGCCGTCCTCAACGTCTCCAATCGGGGACGGGGACGTGCATCCACGACACGCGGAGCGGGGAGTCATTGGCCATACAACAGCGAGCCCCAGAACAGCCCATCGACATTGGACATCAACGCAGCAAACAATGTATGCTCTGCTGCCCTAATGGCTCCCTGATGCTCTCGCACCATGACGGCGCTCCGGACGCGTGAGTCACCTGTCTCCCACAGGGCCGGCGGGACTCGACGGGGACCGGTGCGAGTCTCAATCAATCCCTCTGGCGGTCTTGCTCGCTTGCCTCCCCAGCGAAATGAGAACTGGAATTGGAGAGAGAAAAATTTTCACCGTCACCCAAAAAGGAGCAATCAGAGCGGAAGACCCCTGACGTCGTGCCGCACCAGGCTAGGGGGCAGGGGGAAAAGCCCGCGACGGGGAGGGGGGTGGCTTTCTAGAACAACAACATAGGCCGGGTTTAGTACTGGGCGAGCAGGGCTGCCAAGCCAGCCAAGGCCCCGCTGGAGAGAGGTGAGCGAGGTCTATGCTCCACTCCATGCGCTAGGAAGAGCCAGCCGTGTGATTGTCTTGCGTTCTTGCAGTCTTTTGCAGGGGCGGCGGTCCTTTTATTCACATCGACTTCCCGCTGGGTCGACCCATGGACGTGGGCGTAATCTCGGCCGGGTGTGCGAGCAACGGCGCCGCAATTGTCTTGACCTCGGTCGGCATCCCGCCGGCGTTGCAGCACTGTGCACTGTATGGGGCCTTTGCAAGGCGAGCCACGAGGAGAGCAGGGTGAAGGAGGGCGAGCACGCCAAAACGAGGAAAGGCGATCGTCGCGCATGGTGGAACAGCTGCTGGCCGCTGCTGGAACTAGGCTGGAACCGAGTTGACGGGAAACACTCCGGAGCTTTAGAGAATCGGGCTGCATTAGCGGAGGCAGGCGGCTTTGGATATAAACCTGCCGGAGGCAGATTCGCCTTGACGGAAGTCTCTGCTGCCTGCCCCTCGATGTTCGCTTTCCGCTGTCTCTCGGCGGCGGAGGGTGCGTTGCGAGGGCCAGGGGCAGGATATGGATAGGAACGGCAAGAGAGCGATCGGTTCAAATTGCGGTAGCGGTTGAATGATTGACGGTAGCACGGCCTGCGCGGAACGACGGGCTGTGGTGCACCCACTGCGAACAGGCAATACGTACCCGAAACCTGGCCTTCCAGGCTCGGAACACGAGGTGTCACCTCGATCCTCTGTCGGCACGGCGCCCTGCAGTGTTTGTTCAGAGCCGTAATCCGTAGACTGTGGTGGAAGCTCAGCTTCAGACTAGCGGCGAGCGCCCCGAAGTTCGACTGACGCTGCAAGGGGCAGGCCTCGGGAGGCTGGAGTCGGGGGGCGGGACAGACGGACGGAATGGAGCCGGGCAAGCGTGCCCAGCCATCTCACCTCGGTCTGGCTCCAGCCGTTCCACAAGGCCCCGCGGCCGCTCACCTTTGAGGGCTGGTCGCCCAGGAGGCCATCATCTTCATGCGCAAACCAAACGCGAGATTGTCGCAAGGTTATCCCAGATCTGTGGCCAGATCCAGGTGAGTCGGAATGCCGCTGGCGGGGCGAGAGGACAGGAATCATTCCCATTTGCCAATTGCAAGGTGACGGGAGGTTCGGTGAGACCGCCGGCCACCCACCTGGGATGACAGGCCCCAGCGCTTGGTCGAGGGCTGGAGGCTCTCTGCTGCCGGCTGTAACATGGCATCCAAGCGGCGGCACGTTGCCACCGGTCCACCGCAAAAGACAGCTCTGAGCTGAGAGCTGCCGCGTCGTACCGACTGCCTGATAGTGAGGTTCGCCGTGCATCCCGTCGCCTCCATGTCCACAGTTCTCGTCAGCATTCGTGTCGCTTGCTTTACGCCTCAACGGGTGCCTGAGCCCTGAGTCAGACCAGCACTGCGGCATCATGATCGTGACGGGCAGCTGGGGTTCAAGCTGGATTGCGTACCCCGTAATCTAATCAGACTAACCGGACGTTGAGTCTTGAAGTTAGTTGGGAGGCGGGGGATGCGGAGGTAAGCCCCAGATGACGATGTGGGTGAGCACGCACCTCCACCCCATCTCAACGCTCGGGCCTGCAGGCCCCACGTGAAGCCCACGAACACCCACGCAGAGTGCCATGAACTGCAGTGAACGGACCGGTTGCCGCTGCAGAGCACGATCTGAGCGAGTCGACTGCGGAGAACATCATCCCAACTCGGTGCGCGGCCCTTGGCACCCCAGACCATCTCCCTCGTGCTTGTACTGACGACAGAAGGGCGGGTACTTCATCGACTCGGTGAGTCGGCGAATTGCGACAGGCTGTTGCGCTTCAGAATCCACATGTGATGACCTGAGCACTCAACCTGGATGACTGGTGGTGTGCGAGAGTCCGTGATGTTCCGTCTCACACTATCCTCGCCATCCTCATGGATGGGTGAGCCAGGCTAACTTGGCGATGTGAGGGGCTTCCTTCCTATCCGGGAGGAGGGGCAAATGCAGACGTCAGCACACTCGCCACCAGAGAACAGCGATAGTATAAGACCGAGGGCTTCTGCTCAACTCCCTCATTTTATGAGCTCTTCGTCAGATGTAGTTCGAATCCCACACAGGGGGTTCCTAGCTTTCCCCCACGTTGTCGCCACCATCAGCGCCATCGCCTGTTTCTCCATGGCCAACAGCTTGGACTGAACAGCACTCTCTTGCGCTCCGGCGCTGTGGGATTAAGTCCCTCACGTCGCCAACCCCGAGATAGGTGAACTCGGCCTTCGCCGCTTTGCCATATTGTCTCCATTCCGCTCACTCGAGGGTCGCCAACCTGAGAGCAGCCGAAGTTGCGAAACTGTTCTAAGTACAGGGTCTCAAGCAGAAGGGATATTCGTGTCGCCTAGCAGAGCGTGTGTGGAACTCGAAGCCTTCCACGGCCTGAGAAGCAACCACCCGGGATCTCATCTCGCAGTCTCTGTGTTGGCCCGGCCGGCGTCCCAGGCTGTTCACCTCGCCGAGATTCACACCATCCACGGTCCGTGTTAAATACCGATTCTCTGCCGTCGTATTCCTGCATTCGAGCTCAGGGCCCTTATCACCAGCTCCGCCCTCCCGGACCTCCTCCCCGATTCTAGCAAGGGTGATCGGCTAGGTTGCAACACCCAAACACCTCGTTTGCAAACCGAGAATTCTGGTTGAAGAGGAAAATTTTTCTTGATGGGTGTTTGGAAGTCCAACCTCAAAAGCCTCGAGACAAATTTCGCTTAGCCAGTTGTGGCATATTGGCCCTGGTTTAGGAGGCGTCAAGGCGACCGGCATCAACGGGTCACCAAATTTGCCCAGCGAGACCCATTCGAATCGGAATTTGGATGTCCACCAACGAGGCAACCACCGGAGGTCAAGGCAATCACATTTCGAGATAATTGCGATTACCACTCTCGTCGACGCCTAGCTATTCGCAGTCCCAAACTGGAATCAGAGCACTGCCTGCGTCTATTTCAGTCGAAAGGCCCTCAGCTTCTGCGCTGTAGCTGCACTCGCGCTAGCACTGAGCCCACCCCGACTTTAGGCGGACGAAAAAAACGCTTGGCAGGACGGACAGTCATCCAAGCCACATCGAACCTGTGCTTGGAAATCACAGTGCAAACAGAAATCGGTGGACGGTGCTAGGAGAAGCGAGGTGTGGCCATATCCTTCCGTCAGTGTGACTAAGGCCGCGCTGCAGGGATTATCCATTCTCCCACACCCCCCCCTTGCCCCCCCCTCCCATCAGCATTTTCATCACCCCTGCCTCCCTCGACACCCCCTGTCCCAGTTGTCCTGCGAGGCCTTTGGCCTGATTTTGTCCGCCCGTTCTCCTCACCTTCCACACTACTAAAGGGGCCAACCGCCAACCACCAGCATTTTTACATTTCCTCTTGCTCAACTTTGGCATATGCCAATTCAAATTTCTTAACCTCGCATATCGCTCTGCGCCCTTGCCAACCGGTTTACCAATCTTTCAGCCTGGACCCCAGAAGCGTCCAGCAGCAACCAGCACCGTCAGAGTCATCCCGACTTTGATGCCCGATTCTCCAGCGGAGATATATACACCAGGTTTTTGGACATGTTCTCAGAACGACGAACTTCTTTCCCTCTTCCTACCGACCACAGACCAAGGTGACGGGTGTCATCTTCTCCCGCGTCTCGACACAGGCGCGATTGGCCCACAATTTTGAGCCAGGCAAACAGCAAAACAACAACCACCACCACCCCCGCAAAAGGCGAGGGAATCAGGCATCTCTCCCGAAGGCGTGCAGAGAGAGGATCGGATGTCTAGACATTCATCGCAAGAGCCTGAAACTATGGCAAACTACTCGCCATACGAGTCCACGCCGGGCGCCGACGACTACTTCTTCGACGCCAAGAAGTTCCCCAGTCCGTCGCCGACGCCGTCTCCCCGAGGACCGGGCTACGCCTACTTCAACAACACGACGCCCGCGCGACCGGCGACCCGCGCTCACTTCCGTGGCCAAAGCACCAGCGGCTTCCAAAACAACTACCCCAGTCCTCGTGGCCCGTCCTTCTCGCCGCGGTACACGAGCGACGGGCAGTATGCCACTGCTAATGTGAGTCAACCACGGTCATCACGCAAACCGAGTTTCTCGGGGTCGCGCCCCAAGCGCGAGCGTCGCAACTCTCATTCCTACTTTCGGGCCTCTGACCACCATGGGGATTCCGACGAGGACGAGTTTATCGAGATCAATGGTGTCACCTATGTCGTGCTATCCGCGCGATCGAAAAAGCGATACAGCAGAGAATATTACACTATCAACGCTGGAGGACACCAAACTGATTACTACTACTATGAACAGGGCGGCCCATACTTTGACAGAGAGGCCCAAGGTTTCGCGACACCGCGATACGAGCCCGACCGCAAGTCCGCAGCCACACCGGCCGCACACTCGCGCCGCAACTCGACCTCTGTGCCACTGCAACGGCCCCAGACCGCCCGCCCCTCCAGCTCGCACATCCACAAGAAGCCCCAGGAGAAGGAGACCAAGCGCGCCGCCACCGAGCTCGATGCCAAGCGGCACCGAATTCCCGCTGGCTACTCGCTCAAGAACTGGGACCCCAATGAGGAGCCCATCATGCTGCTTGGAAGCGTCTTTGACGCCAACTCGCTCGGCAAGTGGGTCTATGACTGGACCGTCTACCACCACGGACCTGCCACTCCCATCTCGGACATGGCCGGCGACCTGTGGCTTCTCCTGATCAAGCTCGCCGGAAAGATCAAGCGTGCCGAGGATGCCGTCCCCAAGATCCGGTCCAAGGACAACCGTGAGATGGTCGAGGAATTTATTGAGGCTGGTGACCGGCTCACCGACAAGCTCCGCAAGCTCCTGAAGACGTGCGAGCAGCCCATGCTCCAGTCTAGCACCAAGCAGCGCAAGACCACCCAGCTTGGCAAGGGCGCCGGCGTGGAGTTCGTTGAGACCATGTTCGGCCGCGAGCGCGAGCTTGAGAAGACCGAGCGCTTCATGGCCTCCGTCCGCCTCTGGAACCTGCGCTTCGACACCAACTGCGAGGAGATCCTGAGGAAGCCTACCATGTAAACTACACTACACTACCTCCACACCAAAACGCCGGCACCTCACCCCGGCGTCTCTGGTCTCTTGTCTTCTCCCCGTCCCCTCTTCGGGGGCGGTTACCACAGATACACAACCGTCCAGGAGCCAGCTTGTAAGATAGGTCTCTTTCGGGGTCATTTGGCAGTCCGGGTCATCGTCTTTGCTAGGCTTTTTTGCCTCTTGTCGATAAACATAGTCGGGAGCAGTCCCGCATGGTGGCCGTCGTTTTTTTACGTCGTTCAGAGATACCCAGGACGAGCACACGATGACAGCATGCAGCCAGCTGCAAGGGATATAACAGGATTTCAAAAGTCAGGATTTAGAAAGCTCTGATGAGCGCATGTGCTCACGAGCGGATGGATATTTGCAGCATTTTGCAAGAAAGGTGAATCAGGGACTGTGACAGTCCCTTAATGGAATATGGGTTCGGATATCTCGAAGGTTTAGGTCTAACTGTTGATCGTTTGGAGGACACCGCCGGGCGTGGAAGGGCCTCGTTTTTTTATTTTTAAGTTCTCGACGTGCTCGGACAATTACGAAGAGCCGTCCTTTTCCTTCTCTCTTATCCGTGGGTCTCACAGGATGGATATACCCCTTTTTCGCGAGTTCACGGGTTGGATATGATGTGGAGGGGATATAGACGAGTCATAGCAATTATTAGAAGGAACCTTGGACATTTCTCAAACCACCATGCCCGAATTTGTGAGTTGTGTTTGTGTGGCGCCGTCATGGCGCTGATGCCCTGGCTGCAAGCCAACCACCATCCCACACGAGGTCTCAATAATAATGATTATCACGAATTACGAGACCAAGTTGTGCTTCAGCCGCCATGTGAATATTCCCGGTGCCAGCTAACCCTAGATCCGAGCCCTAAAACGATGTTTCTGCCGTTCTCCCCGGTGGCTTGCGTTGGTCCCTGCGCGGCGGCGCAAGAGTCCAATTTCCCCCCACCAGCGCACGACGCAGGCATCCATTCGCGATAACGCGTCGAGCAAGGGAAGTCGGGAGAGTTTCCCTGGTGTCTGTGTCATTCGTAATACGTTGCCTGTATCATCAATCTTGTGCCCTCCTGGCGACAGATAGACAAGATACAAGATTCCAGCGCGAAGGGTGGTTGGTTGGAAACACACCGAGGTTTTCTTGTGCACACGTTTGCTTTTTTGGCTCTCCCTGTGCTGTGCTTCTGTGCCTCCTTTTCTCATCCCACACCATCACCGCCGCCGTCTTATCTTGAGGGGGTGGGGTCGGCCCTCCCCCTATTTACAGAGTTTGACGCCACATTGCGAAAGAAAAACTTTGAGGGGAATAAACTGTGGTGAAGCAAGGGGAATAGCGGTCGCCAACGGCACATCGTCGGCGGTGTTTGTCCGGTTTGTCGGTGAGCGTCCGGCTCACCTCGGTCGCAAACCTATGTTACGGAAGCTAGGCAGTTACATTCGTGCGGCCGCCGACAGTTTGCGACAACCCGTCGTGTCCTTCCCACGTCATTCTCAAGAATGCCGGGATGGCAGACAGATTCCATCAGGAGCTTACAGTCAGGCAACCTGCAGCGGTGGGCACGGCAAGCCGCCGCGGCCTATCGGTTCAGGAGTTGAGCAAAAAGTTTCGAGTTCACCCACGAAACATGTATCTGATTGGCCGTGCCGCCCGCTTCCATACCGAATCTTGCTTCTCGACTTGGAGATGCACGGACGAGGTTGTGACAGTCTGTCCGGACGGGAGGGCCTATGACAGGGGCGGGACGGGTTCTAGATTGAAACACTGTAGAGAAGTAACTTTTCGCTTTTCGATGGCTTGCATGGCAGAGGATGTGCAGTCGTCCGTGGCCGGGAGCACTAGGAGGAGTTGCGACGCGACGCCGCATATGCGTCGTGTGCCGGAGCCGACATGGGACGAACGACGAACGGCAGACCCGAGCGCAGGCCAGGCAGTGCCAGTGTGCCTTGAGATTCAGGGCGGTACAACCCAGATCTGGCCGCAGAGCAGAACGACAAGACGGCACACTGGAAATGCCAGTCGCCCGCTTGTTGCAAGTGAAAATTTGCTTCGGTTGCCTATTTGCCAGTTCCCAGATTCGCCCGGCACGGAAGGTACGACGAGTCTGCGGCACGGTCCATCAAACCGGGCGGTTCACTTCGCGTGGAAAATCCGCTCCCCAGCAATCAAATCTCTTCCACGTTCCAAGCATTCCCGGCCACACTCTCGCGCGCTCCTACAAGGCTCATCGCGAGGCGCGTCCCCCGCCCTCTCTTGCCGTCGAGTCGCCGTGCCCGTGAGGATGCGCCCGAAGAGGCCGACGGAAGGGGAAAAGTGAAAAAGTCGTCGATACTGTGCGGCCCGGGAGCCCAGTTTGGTGAGACAGGGAGGGGTGTGTGCCGAGCAGCTTTGGCGTCCGGCTGAAACGACTTGGAAAGGCCCGGGCGACATCCTGATGATCCGCGGCCGCTGCACGAAACAGTGATGCGCTCGGTGTGCCACACTCACCTTGGCCCTCCGAACATGTCCGCGTTATGGCTTCACGATTGGACGCGCGACCATCACACCCTCCCGGCGTCTTGATCAAAGCCCTAATGAGGCCGACGATATTTGGAGTCTGACGGCCTTGTGCCGGAGACATCCCCAGTTGTGTCTTGTGCCTTGGAGCCTAGACTCGCTCCCTCGACTCACCTCACTCGGTCCTCGTCACAATGCTCAGAAGGGCCCTGGAGTGGGTGTGTTGCCAGCGGCATTCATCGCGACAGCACTCGCAGAGCCGGACCGAAACCACAAAGTCAACCGCGGTGACTCAAACACAAACCGTCGGCATCACAGATCTGCGAATCGTCACTCGCCTCCAGCCCTACGGAGGGATGGGGTTTGGGGGTTTGGGCAGCACGCCCAATCGCAGTGCTGGCCGCTGGCGCGCGGCGTTGTGATATGGTGCGGCCGTCAGCCCCCAGCGCCTGTTAGCGCTTCTGACAGGCGCGATTCCCAGAACGTCGGGCTATATCGCGACGATAACGAGCCAATTCCCCTGTTCTCTGAGTGGTCATTTCTTCCATCCCCTCCCACATTTTCTGCGCTGCTATGATCTGCATCATCGTCGCGGCAGTTGGGCGGGCCCGCTTCAGAGGCCAACTCCAGCAGGGCGAGCTGCGAACTAGTCGGGCACTGCATCCCCGACTACAGCACGCTTGTTCGGCAGAGAACCCAGTTGGTGGCCTTGCTGCGATAGATTCAAACCAGTAGACAGTCCTCGCTCCTTCTACCGCCCCTCCTCAAGCGCACACGGCTCTTGCCTACTAGCAAGCTGCAAGGAGCACGAAGCGGAATTTACGGGCTGTCAGTTCCTCGATGCCCGGCAATGGTGGTCCTGTGGTGTTGCCGCTTGCCCAGCCCTGCGATATCAAGCCAAGGAACCTCTGCTATACAGTGCTGAAGGAACGCACACGCCCCTCCTTACCAGTTCCATTCGCAACAGGGCACTCTACACTACAGGTGACTGCAAGCCATCAGCACTGCAGCACGCTAGGTGCCCGTCGTCCGCGCTCGCGGTTTCTTTCAGTTGGCGATCCTGGTGGTGTTTTCATCTATCCTGCATCTCCCACCCTGGTCTCGCCCGTTTTCTATTCTCATGGATCTCACGCGAGAACACAGGCGTGCAGACTGGGCCTTTCTCTCGGCTGGGTTAACCGGTTAAAGGGCCCCAGGCCTGTCTCCTTCCCGTCTAGTGGCGGCAAGAGAGGATGGCCTGGTTCCGCGGAAAGGCTGGAGCCAGATGTCCTGCGACGGCGTGGTCTGGGAGTGTCCTTTTGCATTTGCATCTACTGGGTGGAATAGTATCATCAGGATGAGGCTTGGGTTGCGTTGGCTTGTGGTTCTTTGCAAAAAGCGGCTCGATGGTGGATCGAGGCTGACCCCAGGGCGAACTCTGGGGCCCCGGGTGGCTTGGACTAGCTTCGTGCAACTCCGGGAGTCGGGGTTCATCTGCCGTGAGCGTTGGTGATGCAGTCGTGGGGGCTGGCTGCACGGCTCTAACGGCACCAGCGAACCGTCTACGATATCAGTGAGTCCGCAGATCAGTCTGCACAACCTCAGGAGAAGACGCTCCAGATGGGAGAGATAGGTTGGCACCGAGGACGGTCCCTTACGATCATGAGATACTTCTCCCATATTGATCATATTGGTCGCTTCGGTGAGTGTCCGCTCGGTGAAGCCAACCGAGTCAAATGCGGCATCTCTAGACGACCGCACCCCCTGCAACACTTAGACCCGCTGCATAGGAGCACGGCATTCCCTGCGTCGGGAAGCTGTTGAGTGCCTCTGAGGGTGCTCCCAGAGTCTGCACAGATGAAAACGTCACACCACCACTCCAGACCTTCACTCACCTTGTCAGCCGCCGCTCACGTTCACAGGACGCTATTTGTTTTCACTTTGCGATGTCTCGGCCCGGAGAACTGGAACCGGCACCCATAAACTCGGAGGTGCCCGCCGTGACTGTGGGCGTGACCACGAACTCAGTGCGACACGTGAACGAGGGGCATCGCGAGCCTCCGCGCCCTGCACCGCTACCAGTGTGCTGGATGCAATGGTTGGCTCGGTAGGACCCTATGTCTCACTTCTCTCTACGTGTTGAGGTCCCACTCGTCAGGGGTAAGTGATCTATCTGTGTTTCTCAAAAGTTTCCATGTGATAACTTCCGTCTCATCGGTTTCGCCAGATAGCGATTGCTCCGACGGACAGACCTCGCAGCAGCAGCCGATATGCTTCAGTTGAGCACCCCATGGCCCGTTTTCATTCGCAGCGTGCATCAGGCGCTTGACGCCTTCACATAGATTGAGACATCTACATCACACTCTGCTGGCAGCCACCAAGTCGCAAACACCGAAGCGAAGACCCATCACTGCTAAAACATTGCTGCGATGTAACCAGCACGCTCAGCCCAGTACTGTCACGATGGCCCAGAGGGTGGTGTGCACTCTATCACGAATAGATGGAGCCCTGTGCGCCGTTGAGATCCAAAACTGGAATCGTGGTGCTCGGAGTCAAGCCAAGCCCATACTACGTCCAGATATTGAGGGGGGGGTGTCGTCCGGGCGGCTAACAACCAACCTGCCATGTCGTGCAGGACACCCCAGACCACGGAACGGAATGGCGTCCAATCAGGGCCGGGTTCACGCGCAGGGAACGGCGGTTCTTTGCGGAGCGATCACGAATCGGTGACTTTCTTTTCTCAATGCCTGTCGACCAGTCAAGCTGCCTGCCGTTTGGCCGGGCAAACCGCACGCACACCTCTCGCATCCTCAGGCCTGTTTGCGCAAGTTGAGTCAGTTGGTCAGCTGTGAGCGGTTCGGGAGTTGAAGCCGTCGCTATTCGGAGTTGACGTCTTGACCATTTGACCAAGGAAGCGGGAATCACGATGCGACTCGTCGACTATTTGGTTATCTATCGGTGCGGGGCATTTGGTGTGGTCAGCGATGTGATGTTCGTCATAGCTGGGAGCAAGATGGTGTTGATGCCGGAAAACCGCGCAACCCTCTCACCACGACGTTTCTGTTCTTCTAGAACAAGATAGCGCCGGCCTTGGGCTCTCCAGATCTGCTGATCACATTCCTCGCGGCACCCACGACGTCGCTGCGTCCAGCGACATAGTGCAGACTGTCACAGAACGGGGGGCTGGGGTCTTGTGCAGCGTCGCGCAGCGGGTGCAGCAGCAGGTATTTGTACGGCTTATTTTTAGGGGGCAGGCAGTGAGGTAAGAACCCTATGTCTGCTGCCTGAGGCCAGGTAACCGCATTTGGGCTCCCGCGTGGCTGTCTGCCCACCACCACGCCCAACGCAGGCCAAGCTTCGTGATTAGGTGATGGGGCTTCCCAAAACGTGTTGCGCGCACTCTCCTAACCTCTGGCACTGTGGACGGACGGTAACCACACCCCCCTCCTTCGACGAGGATCCGTTACCCACACTCTGCTCACCTGCTTTGCAAGCAGCTTGCAAACAGCCCTGGCTTCTCCGTGGACTGGACTCGGGCGGATCGGGAGTGGGATTGCGTATCTGCTTATTGCTGTCATCGCTGAGCTATGGAACTCTCTGGAGTACGAGCCGGCATTATCGGCGATACGATTGCTGACTGCTCTCCGGGTCGGCCGAAGGATCCTCGGCCCCTCGGCGCGGACAGCGTACCGGCCAACGTACCGACCCCAGCATGCCGTATCGTTCGACGTGCAAAGTGACTGTAAGTGTCAGTATCAAACCGCAAGACTCGGCGGCCCGAGCACCGAGACGACGCGATGGGAGTCGATGCGGGTCATTTCAAGGTTCCCCGCCCGCCATCACCCGCCGCTCCGACCCCTTCCCGCGGTTCCGCCGCCCAACTGATGCGGTGCGATGGCGACATGGCTAGGCACGTGCGCCCCGTTTAGCTACTGCGAACACTGACAACTGCAGGGAGGCTAGAGCAGGCGCGATGAGATGGACTGCGCGCCTATCGGCGCCCTGCATATGGGAGCAAACAGCGCGAGAGCGCCCTCAGGTCTCAGCCTGTGTGAAAATCGGTGATAGAGGCGGCGCTGAACAAGACAAGACAAGATGGCGTCGCTGATGATGACCGGGTGCGCTGCGCGGCCGACGGATCGGGAGCGGCGACGGATCGTGCCCCTCACTGGTGCAACAAAAGTTGGGGCTGGGGGCTGGGCGTTTCTGTCTGTACGACTTCATCTCAGCTGATTGTCTGATGACAGGCTCGCATTGCTTCCCTGCTCCTTTCTGGGAGCCAAAGACCGGGCTGGGCATAGGTAATCCGTCAGCAGCGATAACTAAACCGTTCGTTGTCGTTGTCGGCGTCGTAAACGCAGCGACCAACCCGACCCCATCCATGCGGAGACGCATAGACAAGACAAATAATCGCTGCACTAATGACAGGCCCATCATATGTCAAAGCATGCCACTGCATTGCCCGATCCCCGGCGATAGCGAGACGCATCAGCGCGACCTGACCTGGGCGCGCCCGCCCGGTTTCCTCCTTCCTTCTGCCCCTTGCAAGAGGAGTTGAAGGCCAGACCCCTCCCTGAAACCCCAGCTCCCTGTTATCGCGGGCAAGCCACCGATGACGTCGGGCGGGGAGGACCCCCAGGGAGGGGCGTGCAGGGCAATGCAAAGCATCCAACCTGTCCACAGTTCGCGACATACTGTCTGTCCAAGAACGAGAAGTGAGAGACCCTTTTCCCAGAAACCAAGAAACCGTATGTTGCTCTCGATTTTCGCGAGCCGCAATTACGTCAAAAGCCCCAACCCATCAGGCTGGACGGAATGCGATGGCGGGGATGATCTGATCGGAAACCATGCCCAGGCGCGCTTCGCGCTGCAGCAGTGCGTAGTTCTAGCGTGCCTCCAGCATTGGGCAGGCATTGAAGGACCCTCTCATGCAGCGGGGCAGCAACAGCAACAGCAGAATCGGAGCTGCCCCGCGATCTGGGTCGGCCGGGTCGTCGCTGGGTTCCCATCGGCCCCCCCTCCCATCGCGTCGGGCGACCACTGGCAGGGCCGGATCGCGGGTGTGTGCAGCTGGGCTCTGATGCCGGGCGGTGCCGTCCACGCTCTGCCAATGCATTTGGCGGACCGACACCGGGAGGGGTGTGTAGGGCAGCAATGGGCCTTCGCGCTGTAGCATTGAGATGATAATATCGACGTGATATGACAACAACGTCGGATACTCGCGGTCTATGGGCTTGTGACGTGAGTGCTGATCCGGGTGATGCTCTTACCGGGTGATTCGAAGATGTCCACCATTGAGGGTGACGCGGGAGCCTCTTGAGTCTGGCGCCATGTCGTCACATCTTGAAGGAAAGCAAGGGGGCCTCTTCTCTGTGAGAATGAATGTAGGAATCACCCATATAGTTATGTTTCGGACGTCAAGGCCTGGTTTATCCCATTATAGGCCTCGACTGCATCGTGGAAAGCGTAAATGGTTATTTTATAGAGGCAATAATTGCATAACCAGAGGCCTTACTTACATTGCACAATGCCTCCTTGACATCAGCTCATGCCTTGATAACATTACAAGAGGCCGTTGGAGAATGCAGGGAGGCCTTTTCGGAATGTGGGTAGGTTGTGCCGTTGATCTTGAATTCATTGTGTGCCTATCTCTCTCTGTGAAGCTAAAAACATGACGCTGATCTCGCTGTACTCTCTCATCAATGTTTGTAACCGCTATGCTCTATCCACCAAACATCATAACAGGTGACGGCGATCTGCTATTAGGAAGGCCCTCAAGTTTGTTCTTCCATCGCCTAGTAGCGTCCTCCAACTCCTGGTCATGAGTATATTTCTGTTGACCACTGTGCTGGGTAGCGTGCTGGGCGACTGCCTGTGGAGTCTGCTGAATCTGTTGAGCCTGCTAAGCTTCCTAAGCAATGCTCTGCCCTGCCTGCTAAGCTTGCCAAGCGGCGTTCTGCTGGGCCTGCAAGGCTTCCCAGGAGGTTTTCTGCTGAGCCTGCTAAGCTTCCCGAGCGCTGTTCTGCTGTGCATTCTAAGCTTCCTAGGCGGTGCTCTGCTGAACTTGCTAAGCCCGCTAAGCGGTGGCATGTTCGGAGCTGGTTGGCGAAACGGCTACCTGCGGAGCGGCCTGCAAAGAGAGTAGCGCATTGGCGGCCTTATACCTTTCCTTCCGTTTAAACCGCTTATTTGTCTTCGTCTTCGGAACGACGTCTTCCCAAGCACCCTCCTGTTGGTCAGCACCTCCCTGAGTGTCAGGGTGCGAAACACTGTCTCGTGAGTTGTCGAGTGTTTCGGGCATCTTCCCCTTGGGCTCTTTCTTCAAACTATCCCCCTTTTGCGCGCCATCCTCCTTGTGGCTCGAGGGCTGTTCCGTTGAGGCAGCATCTTTGACGGCGGTGGAAGATTTGGGGATAGTGGGAAGCTTGGGAGTAGTGTAAGGTTTGGGGGCAGTCGAAGGCTTGGGAGCGGTCGAAGGGCCGGGAGCAGTTGAAGATCTGGGAGAAGCCGAAGGCTTAGGGGTAGTTGAAGGTCCAGGAACTGTCGAAGGCTTGGGAGCGGTCGAGGGCTTGGAAGTAGTTGAAGGCTTGGAAGTAGTTGAAGGCCTGGAAGTGGCCCAAGGCTTGGGAGCAGGCGAAGACTTAGTGGAAGTAGTTGAAGGTCTGGGAGCTGTCGAAGGCTTGGGAGCAGCTGAAGCCTTGGGAACAGCCGGAGCCTTGGGAGCAAACGAGGGTTCGGGATCAGTCGGAATCTTGGGAGAGGATCGAGCAGTAACACTGGGGCGCTTGGGAGGCATGATCAATTGCAACGGTCCGCGTTACGTCTTCGTTGGTGGTGCCTTGTCTGTCAAAAGAATGTTCGATAGACGTTGCCGATGGAGGGGTGAAGACCGAGTGTAATTGGTAGAGCGGCGAGTGATGTGAAGAAGCGAAAGTCTGGGACAAGCTGGGACCCAGATTTGGCCGCAGACCATAACGAAGATGTTCGAACGTTGCTAAGCCCGCCAAGTCTATCCGCCGACCCGGAAGGAGCCTTGAACGATCTTTTGGCATGGGGGAGGAGCACGGGACTTCCTTCCGTTATAGCTGATTTGAACAGGATATTCTGAGAGAGCAATGACTGGGAAAGGCTTTGCATTGTAGCATTCTTGACATTGCCACTTCGTTCAGCCTCCGCGGCAATATATCGTGTTTCCTGTGGGGCTGGACATGGAGGTGTTCATCCTCCCCGTCGCCCCAGAACTCTGAGGATGTGGTGACGGGATGGCCGCTCCCGATACGAAAAGACCGGGCTCTTGGCAGGGCCGCAAGCAAGCCTCTCGTGATGCTGTCCTACTTCCACACGCTCGCGCTTTCGGCGCCGGACTTCTTGCCCTCTTGGTACGTGGCGCTCAGAGAATTGTACAGCTCCTTCACCCTGCCAATCTCGCCCGCCCAGTGCTTCCGTTCCTCCTCGTCGGGAATCTCATCCAACAGGTCGACTAGACTCTTGGCAGTGAAGAACTTGTTCTTTCGGTTGTAGAGAGGCCGAGCCGCGATAGTCTCTTCCGTGTCAGATGGGGCCGGGACTCGGAACACTTGCTCCAGGATGTCAATGTCGTATGGGATCGCGAAGAGGTCCCGGCTGTCCTCATAGGTGAAGAGGTAGTAGAACTCGTTGAAGCCGGCCCACGTGATGCCGCTCAGGCAGAGCGAACACGGCTCATGGGTCGCGAAGAAGACGCAGTCCTTAGTGGCCGGCCGCCCCTCTGCCGGGGACGAGAAGAACTGCTGGATGCAGTTTATCTCGCCATGGAGCAGCGGAGAGACACGCTCATTGTTCGTGGCCACTGTCAGTGGCGCCAGATCCGAGCGGTTCAAGATAGCGGCGCCGAACAGCTTGCTGCCCGAGGAAACACCGGCGCTGGTAAGGGGAACTACCTTCTCCTCAGTGACGCGGAGAATGGTGGATAGCAGAGTTGTTGCTGAGTTTGGGCTCGACATCTTGTAATAGATAAGATGGAATGAATAACCTTAGAGGCACGAATGGACGACCTTGGGGGGACAATGAAACACAATGGTGCCGGGAGATAACACAAGCTGAGGAAATGCGTTTTTGATGATTAGATCGAGGTTTTTTCAGGGTTCAACACAAACCGGATGGCCCAGCTGCTGCTTTTATGCCGCATGTCATCGCGGGCGTGGCTCTGGCCGCGGCGGCCACCGACACCGATAGCGCCGGTTTTCGGCAACCGCCGTACCGCCATCTGTGGATTGGATGAGCCGGCGCACATTGATCGGGCCACAAGGGGCTCGACCGTCAGACCCCTGTGATAGAAGATATGCGCGAAGTTGCGAAGGGCGTGCGGCAGGCAGAACGGAAACCCCGAAAATGCGTGTTGATGATGCCAGGAGAGCAAGACTATTGATGGCAAACGGAAGCTTTGTGATGCTAACCCTAACCCCGAAGGCAGCGCAGACTCTGCGACCTCAGCGATGGATGCCCACATGAAGACAACAACAGACATCAGGTCACTCAGCGGCATCTGTAACATCCACAATGCACTACGTAAGGCTGCTCCGGGCGCCGACGGTCCTGACGGGAAGAACCCGGCGGCTGCTCAACGTCGCACTCACAATCACTACGGATCTCGGCGACGATTTTCTGTCGCCCGAAGAGGACATCGAAATCGCCGTCGTTGGCGCCTACACAAATGCAGAAGGCCGCCTCACGCCCATAAACCTCGTCCAGCACGCCCCGCCGAGATGGCGGGCCGGCATGCGGGCGCTGAAGTTTGACATCGTGCTGCCGACGCACCCAATCACGACGATTCAGATCCGCCCCTCGAACCGACAACTGACAGCGCTCGGCACAGCTGACGTCTACCCCGTGGTCGAGGGCCGCGCTCTCGTCATGGGTGTCTATGCCGACCTGCCCGACGATGAAGGCAAGCCCGCCCTGGTCTGTTTCCGCAGCTTGCGGCTGGTCGCTAACGGCCAAGACCCCGCTGCCCCGGTCAATGCCCTTCAGGTGGAGGAGGACTTCGGGGACAGCATTGCTCGTCATATCTGGGATGGCGGTGTTGTCACCCTCTCTCTTATTGCGGATCTCTGTCTGTCCGGCGCGGCCCCGAGCAGTAGCCCGATGCCCCTATTGAGTGATATCTTGTGTCGGCAACATGAGGAGCTGAACATCCTTGAGCTGGGATGCGGTGTTGGTATCGTCGGTATTGGTCTCTTACGCATTCTCAAGGCCTCGGGGCGTGGAATTAGCCCACGAGTTCTCATGACAGACCTTCCCGAAGCGGAGGAGCGGGCGCAGGCGAACGTCTCACGATATCTGGCGGGCTCGCCTGTTTCCGAAGAAGAGCCCGAAGTCGAATATGAGAACTTGGACTGGCAGGACGGGAAGGTCGGTGTGTTTGGCGAGAAGGCGCAATCCAAGCCTTGGGATCTTGTTGTCGTAAGCGAGTGCACTTACAACACCGACACGCTTCTCGCCCTCGTTCAGACGCTGTCCGCCATCGACGCCCAATCCACCCAAAAGGCCGAGGGTTCCCATAGTACGAAGATCTTCCTTGCTACGAAGCCAAGGCACTCGTCTGAGAGAGAGGCTTTCCGCATGTTGACCGACGAAGGCTGGACCGTGGATGAGAAAACAGTCATACCACTCCCGGTCCTCAGCGGCAAAGCGCAGGCGGTCGAGATGTATCTACTATCGAAGAGCTAAACATCTGTCCCCGCGATTCGTTCCGATACTTGGTGCTGAATCCCGCCATGATGCAAACGGAGTGAGCCAATCAGCCCCTTTCCAGTATCGCAGCGAGTGGCGCACCTAAACAGGCCGAGAGCAAACAATACGGATTAGACGGCAATTAACGGTTGCATGCAGTGAGTGACTAGATTGTTCGGCAGGACCATGTGATTGTGTATCGGTTGACTGCATTAAAGTTGCTGCTCAGCTGGAAGAGTCAAGTTCCTTGCCCTCAAGAGTCTCGCCCTCAAATGCCCCCGCAACCCAGGTGACCGTACTCAAGGAAAGCAGACACTCCAAGCTCTCGTCCTCCGAATCCGCCAAAATGTCAGAAAGCAAGAAGAAAGGGGCACCTGCGGGCGACGCAGTGCCCGCGGAGTCCGGCTCAAAGGCCATGGTCTTCCTCGACTTGCTGAACCAGATGTGTGGCATCGCCAAGAAGCTCAAGGAAGAAACACAGGGCGTGGAAGATTTCGCCGAGCTGCTGGACCGCCACAAGAAGCTCGCAGTCGATCTTCAAGCCAGAGAGGACGAGATTTGCCGGTTGCGCGTCGAAAAGGAGGTGCTGTGGAAAGAGTTCTCCGCGCAGCATAGAGCCTCCGAAGTCGAGCTCGCTGCACTTCGAAATACAGAGGCCGATTTGAAGCACACCCAGGCCAGGTTTCAAACCACCGAAAACACTATCCAGCGCCTGAAGAGCGAGCACAGGAAGCTGCAGCAGCAAGCCGCTCAGCAAGCTAGCGTTGCGGAGAAATATGAGGGGTTCAGAGAAGCAAGCGAGAATAAAATTAGGGACCTGGAAGTCCGCTACGCGACCGTCGGGGAGAGTTACAAGGAGTTCAAGGCGTTTCTCCGGCAGGATATCCTGGAGACTTTGGATACCACCGTGATGTAGGTATTCCTCTTTACGGAAGAACTCGCGCTGACAACTTTAGTGAGGACTACTTCAAGGCGTTCGCAGAGAAGTGTCATAGAAAAGTCTTTGCGTATTTTCAGGACTTGAGAGATGCTCCTGTTAGCATGCTTTTACCTGTTGCTATTAGGAAGCCGGACTGACCGTTGCCTGCAGATGAAACTTCCGAACTTTCTTGGCCATTACACCCTTCGTATGTAGCATTTGGTGCCAGATACCAACTCTTGCAACTTTGTCCCCCTTGTGCTCTACAGCGCACAGTTGCAGGCGAACGACTCACTAATACTTTCACAGCACTCTCTTTGTCTACTAGCAACTCGGCAAGGCTTATGAGATGCGCTGTGGCGGAGTTTGTGGTTAGCAAAGCCATGGTGGAACATGTCTTCGTCGATGTCTATTCCTCTAAGCCCCATCCTTGGATCAGGGCGGTATCCACCGTTCTCGCGTCCCTGGAATGTCAGAGTCCTGACCGAGAAGCGCTGATCCGGTGCCAGCTCCTCGCAGACAACGAGTTAGACGACGACACGCGCGACCAAGTTGTTCTGAACGCCGCAAACCAGGTCGTTGAAACCCTTCGCCCAATGCTACCCACCAGCTTTCTCCGCGATGAATTTGCCAACACACTTTAAGCCCTCTTCCGGGAGGCGATGGACCGTTAGGAGCCTCTGCAGCGATCGAAGCGCCGGGCGAGCGTCGACTTCGAGCTGGACCCGGAGTATCTTAATCAGGAAGAGGACTTCTACAAAGAATATGGCGTCGCCTCAAGAGAAAGCCATGCAGGCCCCTCCAAGCCGATCCTCCTGCTATTTCCTCAGATTAACATCGGGGATGACATTGCGTTATTTGCCAAAGCGCTTTGGTCTGACCAGGATTTTGTGGTGACAGCGGCCGCTGAGCTCGACAGAGCGAGAAGCACTGACCGGGCGAAAGTCGATGGAGCCCCCAAGTTGACCAGGAGGAGACTCAGCATAAAGCAGGGAGCAGGTTCCGTTCCACAGAGCCCCAGCTTGTCATCAACTCCAAGTCGGCTGGCGAAGGATAAGGCTGATATGGGAGGGAATGGCAAATCCCCGGAGCTACACAAGGTTCGGAGGTCGCTTTCCCAAAGAGCAAGGAAAAACGGATCTGGCCAGAAGTAATGAGCAAAGCGGAGCCCAATGCAATGTTAGACTTTCCTGTTATGCTGACACTCATGTTCACATGGTGAGGATACTTCGTACAGAACTGACAAAGAAGCAGCCAATGACGCCCTAGCATGTCTCAGCAAGATGAACGGCCCGGCCCAGAACTGCAAGGCGGGGGCTGATGTGAAATACCCTATCGCTGATTGGTCGGGTCGAAGGACGGTGGCCAATTAGCGGCGTGACGTTAAGCTTTGAGGCGGGCTCAGGCCCACCCGCGTGCGTCTCGCACTTGCAGCCTCGCCGCCAACGGCCGATCTGCCTGTGCCATCAGCTCACTGGCACACGACGATCTGGAGATTGCCCCTGGTATAAGAGCAACCCCTCTGCCCCTCGTTTCTGCCCTGCCAATCCATCACAAAGCAAGCGCATTCAACAGCCACTCTCGCCATCTTCCAGCTCATGCACTCTCGACTCTCACACCCAAACGCGACTCTCCGACCAACCCAATCGACTGCGCTACTCGTGCTGCGCGCGGCCTGTCGATCGTATTCCCCACTCTCCAGCCCCTAGTCTCCAGCAGCAAGCAAGGCAAACGAAACAGCCATGGCTGACGCAAAAGCATCCACTTGCTGCGGCAAGAGCGCCGAGTGCGTGTGCGGTACGTCAAGCGAAGCCCCTCCCCACGATTTTCGACGGTGTCCACCAAGTCCACCGGTCATTGTCACTCTATCATGGTCCCCCTTGGTCGTCCTTTGCGTCGAGGGAAGGAAAAAATACTCTGCTGTTTCCATTTTTCTTCCATGTTGGACTCCATCCGGGATGATCCACCTCAGCCCATTCCTTAACTCACATATGCATCCGATTCCACTTTTCCCTGTCTTCAAGTTTCTCTTGGTCGACTTGACGCCGGCAACGCCCTTTTTGGACACCACGTTCGCTTACAGCCTTCGGCGCACTCCGCATCCAACGTTACTGACGCCGTTTTGGACACAGCCAAGCAAGCCACCTGCTCCTGCGGCAAGCAGTCCGCCCTCCACTGCACGTGCGACAAGGCATCTACCGAGAACGCCGTCGAGGGAGCCCGCTGTTCGTGCCGTGCCCGTCCGGCTGGTGCGTGCACCTGCGACAGGGCGAGCACCGAGAACCAGAAGCCCACAGGGAGCGCATGCGCCTGTGGGTCGAGGCCTGCTGGTAAGTTTAGTCTGACGCAGTGATGCTGCTTGGGATGCTGTTGGTGCTGACACGTTTAGACGCCTGTACATGCGAGAAGGCAAAGGACGGTGGATTCAACCCCTCGAACGAGATCGATTTCACGACCAAGAAATAAGTGTCGACGACGGCGGCGACTGAAGGAGGGGGATCGTTTACTTTTTCCTTGGGCAGCTTGTATTGGTATGGCCATATCGGAGTTTGGGGCGCGGATTAATATCGACTGTTTTGGCTGCACACTCGCATCATGGGCATAGAGCTGAACATGGATATGGGCTGGACGGACACGGCTCATCACCTTCAACACCATCGAACGCAATCTTTTGTGAACATCACGACCCTTTCGTCTCTCGCTGCCGCGCCGACACAGCTCCTGAAGGTCGTGGAGCGCGGGGCCATGGACTCCTTCGCCCAGTCGGTGCCATTTGTCGAGTCCTTCCGGCGGTGTGGCTTTCGGACGCTCGGTCGCGTCTTGTCCTCAACGCTGGAGCAGATCGGGAGAGTGTTGAACTACTGCCCTGTGCTGCTACGGCCGACTTTCCTTGTGTGGGTGTTGTTCCTGAGCCTGAAGACGTTCTTTCTAGAGCTTTGGCTCAATCTCTACCTTGCCCAGCATTACGAGCCGGACAGTGTGGTTGAGTGGCGAGCCGTCCAGCGGGACATGCGACGGTGGTTCAAGAGAAACGGCTCGGGAGTGCTGGCCAAGATTCTGCTGCCGGCATGGGCAATAGTCGGGTATGTCGCGACTGCGCTCAAGGTGTCTGCGTGGTCATTGTTTGGGTGGTCGCCATCGGCGTCGTTAATGTATGTCTGGCTCACCTCAGGGGGGATACTTATGGGATGGTGGTTCATATCCAAACATGTCCAGGATAAGAACAGCAGAAACGGGGGTCTGGCCCGGTCTGACGGCAGACCTGATAGTCCAGAGTCTACCAGTGACGAGGGCAAGACGCCAGGCAAGGGGGCAGCCAGGGCGAAACGGCGGGCAAAGCCTCGAAAGACGCCGAAGAAGAAGAAGACAGTGACTTTCTAGAAAGCGAAGTTCACTCCAGAAATTAAGCGATCGCATGATAGCGAGTATAATTAATGTTGACCTATTGATCATGGTAATCTTGAAGAGCGGTGTCTGCTGTCACGGTGTCTGCTGCTAGCGCGCAAACTTACTGACGGCAGAACAAAGTCGCCGGTTAGTGTGCGCAATATCTTAAGCTTGGCGCGAAGTGTGGCGCTTGAGATGCGCCGTGATGGTCGCGTCGCGTCGCCTGTTGCGGAGCATCGCGAATTTTGGTTCGAGGTCTCACGCTTGACCGCTTTGGCAGAATGATTTCCGGGACAGGGGCATGACGCCACCTGATCGGGCTAGACAGGGGCACCCAAGTTGGATGACGCACGGACCCGGGTCTCTCAAGCTCCGAAAAATCTGAGGAGAGCTCATTTTTGAATAGAATCGATGGCTATTGATCAATTGGTGTGTGTGTGTGCAGAATTTGGAAGCCGTCTCAATAGAGAACCGACTAAAATATACTAGCTATTGTGCTATCAATTTTCTATTTAGAGCGTTGCCGAATGTGGCTATTGTGTTACCCCCTGTCAGCAATATAAAAAGCTGAGGCGTTTTTCTAGCTTGTCGCCCTACAAACAAAGAGAGCCCAAAGCTGCAACGCGCCCACTATCCACTTCAAATTCCTCAGCTCCTCGCACATTTCTGTCAACATCATCGCGTAGCCGCCCTCGAAGGAACCTGTATCTTCTCCTCTTGCGCGGATTTTTACTTTTGAGTCGCGATTGAATCAGATTTGCAGGCGTTCTTTCTTCACACCCCTTCCAGTCACAGCTGTCAGATCGCCATGCCGCCGAAAAAAGCGACCGCGTCGGCTACGGCCACGCGCGAGACCGCGGCGAAGAAGCGAGCTGCTGCCACAAAAAAGGCCACTCCCACTCCGGCTGCTGAGGAGTCCGAGTCCGAACCAGAGCAGAAGAAGCCAGCCGTCGTCAAGAAGGCCGCTGCCGCGAAGAAGGCTGCTCCCGCGAAGAAGGCTGCTCCCACGAAGGCTGCGCCAGCGAAGAAGGCTGCCCCGACAAAGAAGGCCGCCGCCGCGAAGACTGCTTCCACCAAGACCCAGAAGACCTCTGAAGAGTCCGACAAGGAGAACGTGGGCGCCGATGCTAAGGCCAAGGCTACAAAGCGTAAGCGGGCCGCCGCGGAGGAGTCCGATGAAGAGGAGGAACAGACCCAGGGTGACGAGAGCGAGACAGGTGACGAGGAGGTTGAGAAGCGCGCAACCAAGCGCACAAAGGTTAGCACCACTGCGTCCGCCATGCCACCGACTACCAAGAAGATCGCCCCTGTCAAGGCGGCACCCAAGAAGGCTGCTGTGTCCAAGAGGGCCGCGAAGAAGGTCATCAACGAGGTCCCTACGCAAGTCATGGACATTTTCGTTTTCGGAGAGGGCAGTTCCGGCGAGCTTGGACTCGGCGCCCTCCGGTATGAAGGCAAGAAGCCCATTGATGTCAAGCGGCCACGCATCAACCACAACCTTAGCGGTGTGGTGCAGGTTGCTTGCGGCGGAATGCACGTCGCCGTGCTCACCAACGAGAACAAGATCTTGACCTGGGGAGTCAACGACCAGGGCGCTCTCGGCCGCGATACTGCCTGGGAGGGAGGTCTCAGGGACATGGATGAGGAGGATGACGATGATGACGACGATGACACCGGCTTGAACCCGAACGAAAGCACGCCGGGTGAGGTTGACGTCTCCGGAGTCCCCGAGGGCACAAAATGGGCTCAGATCGTCGCTAGTGACAGCGCAACGTTCGCTCTGACCGAGACGGGCGAGGTTTACGGCTGGGGAACATTCAGGGCAAGTTTGACGCCAACGGCATTTCCTCTCGTGCAAGTACTAACTCTTCCTTCAGAGCAACGAGGGAATCCTCGGCTTCAGCCGCTCCACGCTGATCCAGCCCACGCCTGCGCTGGTCCCTGAGCTATCCAAGGTTAAGCAGCTCGCGGCTGGCTCAAACCACATCCTCGCTCTGGACGAGAAGAACAAGATCTACGCCTGGGGCGCTGGCCAGCAGGCCCAGCTCGCTCGCCGTCTTCTCGAGCGTGATGACGCTGCGGCACTCTACCCCAGCGGCATCGGCAGTCTGCCCGGCCGCGCCAAGGCCGCCAAGCTCAGCTGCGGATCGTACCACTGCTTCGTCCTCGACACCAAGAGCCACGTTATCGGCTGGGGCCTTAATAACTACGCCGAGCTCGGAATCGAGGCCGAGGTTGGCACCGACGGCGGATTCATCCTGAAGCCGCAGCTGGTTGACTCGCTGAACGGTAAGGAAGTCGTCGAGATCGCTGGCGGCGAGCACCACTCGCTCGCGTGCACGGCCGACGGCGAGCTTCTGACGTGGGGCCGCATCGACGGCCACCAGGTCGGTCAGCCAACCGAGTCCTTCACCGAGGACAACACCGTCTGGGACGAGAAGAACCAGCCCCGCGTCCTCCTGGAGCCCTCGGCCGTGCCGGGGATCAGCGGCATCGTCAAGGTGGCCGCTGGCACCGACCACAGCTTCGCCATCACCAAGGACGGCAAGGTTTTCTCCTGGGGCTTCTCGGCAAACTACCAGACCGGCCAGGGCACCACGGAGGACATCAAGGTGCCCACCTTGATCGAGAACACGGCGATCCGTGATCGCAAGATCATCTTTGCTGGTGCTGGCGGGCAGTATTCGATCCTGGGGGCGGAGCAGGAGTAGCGGACGACAACGAGACCGGGGAGGGGGGCGGGGCGGGAGGATGCCTGTAATTTCCGTCGTATATGTCGTGCCCATTTGGCACTAGGATAGATTGGCATGGCCTAGCTAGCTTGACGCTGGCCGGCCCGGTTGGAAGTGCCCAGGCCTAGGCTTTTTGCCCGGCGTCATAGTGGTACTCAGTATAGCTCGTGGTCTAATCGATGTGTGTTTGCTTGATCATCTTTTTGCAGCTATTCTAAGCGTTACATTGCAAGCCGTTGAAGGTGGGATGGAGGCGTATGTGTGGCTTTGCAAGGCATGTCGGCGGATCGTTGATGCCGTTGAAATTATCGAGGATCCCTCACCAGGAAGCGGGACGGCCAAAGGTTCCGGCGACAAGGTATGCGAGGATATTGCGATGGCCTTGCAGATTGTGGGAAAGGCGTCACACGTCATGGTGAGGCCATCGCCGTCGCCCCGCAAGCCATTCCTAGCCTCTCAAACCTCTCAAGACAAGACGAGCTAGTAAGACCAGTTAACCACATAAAGATCACGCAACGGCACAGGCAAGAGTCCCAACCGTGGCACCACATCAACTTCAAGGTGACACAGTGTTATAGTTGTGGATATTATCGTCTTCTCGTATCATACAGAACCGCGAGACGCTATCTAACTTCATGTGTCGCCTATCCCGCAGCAACGGCCAATGCTGCAGGGCACTCGATTCTTCACACCTCTCCGGCCGCTTGGCCTGCCTTGAGGTCTCGGCATACAATGCTCCTAGTCGAGGCAACACCTCGTACCCGCCGGGAGAGCAAAGACATCGCTCGATTCCAACTACCGCGCTGCTATTTATCCTACCGTCGTCCCCAACATCATGAGACGGGACCTGGCGGCAACTTGGGGAAGGTCCCACTTCCGCGGCTACTAAACACGCCCATGATGCCGAATCCAACGTAGAACATCGCCAGCGGATACGCCACAAGCCCCCGCATGGCGCGCATGCGAAGCGTAGTGCAGAAGATGCCCGAGGCGCTCCAGGTACACCACATGATGGCGAACGTCGTCAGCACAATCCCCAGTGGCGTGTCCATTGGCATCGCGATGCCGACCAGGCTCGTCAGAACCAGAGGCAACAGGCAGTACCCCAGTACGCTAGCCGAGCGCGCGAACGTCGGCTTGTTTATGGGGTGGGTGTCGGAGGTTGGCTGGCCGGGGTAAGAGGGCGTCGCAGGTGCGCCTGCCGGGCTCGTGTCGGCGGGCGCCATGAGAGAGAGAATGGCATGGAGGAGAATCGTCCCTAGGAGACCGAGGCCGTAGATATAGCCGAAGTGTACTCTGCCCGACAGGAGGAGGAATGTGCCGAACCTGGGCTGGTTAGCAAGAGCCGAGACGTGGAAATTCGGCGACTTACAGGAGAAAGAAAAGAAGGGGCCCCGCCATATCCGAGTCGTCCATTAGATGTTGGTCGATTCGCCCAAAGGGGTTGAGCACGGCGAGTGTCTGTTTGTTGTCAGCGAGGACCTCGACCTGGAACAAGGAGGGGCTACCTTTGATCGAATATGCGAGAACTCGATGCCCAACTCGACCAGCAACGAGGGCTCCCCATCGTATCCTTCAGGTGTAAACGCGGCGATCCAGCCGGTCCGCAGACCTCCTTGCTCGCCCATGCGCCCCGATACTCCAGATGCGCCCCCAAAACCCGTGTTGAAGCCGCTCGATACCCCGTAGCCTCCACTGCCCGAAGAGCCACCATAACCGTAGGACGCTTGTGAAGGAGTTGCGTGGCCTGACACCGGCTGTGCGTAGGTCGAGGGATAGAATTGTAAGTTCTGGGCGCCTGTTGGGGCGTAGCCCTGGTTCGGCGGCGGCGCCCCATAGTATTGCGACATTGTGCTGGGCGGTATGCGGGTATGGAAACGTTAAGCTTGTGATCGTTGACACAGGAAATCCCCACGGACGTCGTGGGTGGAACTGCTGGGCACACAATCGGTAGTGTTTGGCTGCGCCAGAAATGATGGTCGGCGGAGGTTCGAAGGTGGGAATAGGACAGCTGGAGGCGGTGGATTTTTGTGAAGTTGCGATCTTGCTTCTTTCAAATGCTAAGCTCCAGCTCGCTGCAGTTTGGCGGTCTCCGGCTGGCTGACGCAGCTGCTGCCTGAGGCTGCATTATTAGCTCGTGTGGCTGCTTGGCGCGTGGCTGCTGCGTGGTGTCGGAATCAGCCGAAGAAATTCCGGTTATCGGCGCCGCCAATCTCCACGGATTCAATTTTTTGAGCCCACGATTCGGTCATGCCATCTTGCCGAACTGAGCAGCGACAACCGGCATCCCGACATCCACGACGCGACAGGCCTGGCGCTCAGCACACACGAGCACCCCAGCTGCATTTTGACGATCCCGAGGGCTAGCAAGGCGGGCACCGCTGCTCCATTGCACAATGGTAAGCGACTGACCTCAGCGTCCGGAGACACCCGAACCCCTCCGTTCACGCCGTCATCCATAATAGGGGCTCTCTTGGACATTGTCTGACACGGATCACAGGCACACCGCATCATCACCCAAGTCGTCCTCATCGGCAGCCGCGTGCTGGGGCGCGCCTTCGCCGAAGCCTACAAGCAGGCCTCGGCATCGAGTCAATACCAGCGAGCGCAGGCCAAGAACGGCGGCGGCACCACCGGCCGCGTAAACATCAGCACCGGCATGACACTGGACGAGGCATGCAAGATCCTCAACGTCAAGCCGCCAACCGGTCAGCCAGCTGAGATAGAGGAGGTCATGAGCCGCTTCAAGCGACTGTTCGACGCCAACGAGCCCAAGAACGGCGGCTCCTTCTACCTGCAGAGCAAGATCCTGCGCGCGCGCGAGCGTATCGAAGCCGACATGCGCCCCAAGATGGACAAGGCCGCCCAAGAAGCCGAGACGAAAGAGGGGTGGAAGCCCAAGGTCTACAAGGACAGGTAGCCGAATCCGATCGACGAAAAATATAACGCAGACGGCGACGATGCGACAGCAGCGACACCGTCAAAATAAGCTGGAGAACGAGAGCCGGGACCGTAATTCTGGATTTCCCGGTCTAAACTCTCCCGCATGTACACAATCTTCACTCGACATTGGCAGGCCTGGCGTTCTCGGTTTGGGATCCGGCAGGATATGTGTCCGGTACTTGCATTGGGGTGGTGGGTGGAAGGGGTAGATCTCACAGCGCTCGCCTCGACTGTACTCTAATACTTGTACTATTTATACGGAGACGGGTGTGCGATGAATTCGCCCTGTGAAAAGGAGCGTCGTAAGACAGGAGGCCTAGCATTAATAGACTGGGCATGAGTAGCCCGGAGCATTAGAAAGAAAGCATCCGATTTACAAAGTTGGCGTGAGATGCTGGTAAACGCTGGTAAATAACGGAGAGATTCCGGTGCTGTTTGCCCCTGAGCAAGATGGACGAGAAAGTCCACCACTCACTACTCGCCAAGGCCGCCGACCTCAGTCCTCTATATACTCTGCAAATGGTCTTTCGGACATTTTAAATCAAATCGTCTTGAATCTGGCGTTCCTGGGGCTCCACGCTGAGCGCAATCCCATGTGCGACCGGGGACCCGGATTTTGCGTGTGATCTACGCCGATCACGCACCGTGCAGCCAACCCGGTCCCGGTCCGCCCAGGCTCTAGGAACCACGGCGCCCGACCAGCATTGATGTCTGGTGTCGTAAGTAGTTCAAACTCTACCAGGGAAATTTCTGGTTCGAGTTTCCAGTCACGATGACGGTGGCGTTGTGGATGCAGATCACCAGCGCTGTAATCCGTAGAGGCTGAATGGGTTTGGAAGTAAACTGTTTGTTCATCGGGGTATCTATTCCGTCATCACTACTCTCTAAATAGCTACTCTTCAAGATAGCTTCTACCATATTGGTAGGCATGCAATGTAAGTCCTTGACTTGCCAGTCGTCTAAAATGTACCAGTACAGTGCTGTGATGTTTCGGTGGCGCCGCCCAGGAGACCCGGAATATCAGGGTTCTCCGAAAGCCATTAAATGCGTCCCTGACCAGACGCCGTGTGCCGTTTTCCTTGTATTGTGTATCGCCGTGATGGAAATGCAAGCCGTACGGTATGGCTGTAGCCTCTCTCCGTAAAATAAACTTCAAACATAACATCGTAGCGCTCTCTCCCACGCGCAGGCATGGAACTCAGCGTCGTCGTATCGCGATGATGCTTCATCTCGTCGTGTCGTCATCATTCCAGCATGGCCCGCAAGATGCCCTCACACGGCCTTACCGATGCCCAGGCTCTCCGACGGGTACCACGTTCCAGTCGATGATCTCTCCCCATATCTTCTCGGGCTACCGCGGCCTCGATCGGATTCGTCATCATCCCTCACGTCTGCGGGATCAAGCGGCCGCGGCCAGCCTCTCTCTGCCGCATGTCCGTGCCACGCCGGCGGAGGCGTCAGCAGCGTTCCCAGGCCAGGGTACGATGCATCGCTCCTCGCGCCGAAGCTGGTTTCCCTATCCCAGCCGGCGCTGAAGATGCTCGTCGATGGTCTTCCGCCGGACCCGCTGGCTCTCTCGACACCCGTATATCCAGGATCGTTTGTTGAGTAGATGGTCGTGTTGCCCGTATTACTATTATTGCTCCTCCCGGGGGTGCCATCCCGGACGCTGCCTCTCTCACTGGCGATGCTCCACTCTCCTGGATCCTGTGGTGTCGTTTCTCCGGTTGTCGTCTCCTCCACGAATAGGCTGTAAGTGCGGCCCCGATGGCCAGGCGGCATCGGCCACAGCTGCGAGCTCTGCGTTCGCCTCTTGGGCGCAGGTCGGATGACGATGCGCACCTCGCCCTCGCCTGTGAGTGCGCTGTGATTACTAGGACCAGAAGCACCCGAGCCACCGGAGCTGGCAGAGCCGTTGGTGGCGAGGCCACCTGTGCCGCCTCTACCGCCACCACCTCTAGGCCCGCCGAGCCGGGGAGCGGCAGCCGCAGCAAAGGTTGTGCGGCCGCCGCCGTCTAGTGGAGGTGACAGCTGTTGACGCATCTGGGCCTGGGCAGAGCGACGGTTACGCACCACGCGACGGAGACCAAATGCAAGCAGGACAAGCAAGATGAGTCCCAAGAGCGCGCCAACGGCGATGCCGATGATCTGCGTGGTGGTGTAGCGCGGCGCGGCTGCGGCCTCAGGCAGCACAGTGGGCGATGGGGTTGGTGAGATGGTGGTAGAGGGGTTGGCCATAGTCATCATGGTCATGGTTGTCATGGTTGTCATGGTCGGTTGGGTGGGGGTAGGTTGGATGGATGTGGGAAGTGGTACCGAGGAAGAGGAAGTTCTCGATGCCGAGGAAGGTAGGTTTGTGGGCGCCGAGGAGGGCGGCGGGTTTAGTGTCGTTGTGGGCACCGGAGCCGGCGAGCCGCCGGGTACTGTTGGTATAGCCGTTGGCGCCTCTGTGCTCGGGATTTGTCCAGCAGGCACGAAAACAGTCGTTGTGACGAAGACTGTGGTTACCGCATTAGGGGCCGCATACTTGGTCGAAAAGACCGTATCTGTGAGTGTTCCCAGCACGACGCTTTGTCGGAAAACAGTTACAACAGCCTGGGCGGTCCGCGTCGAGGTTACGGTTTGCTCTTGCCTCTTTCCAACCTCCCTCTCAGGTGCTCGCTCGAGCTGGGTCTCGTGATCGCCTTCTGAGCCTCGTTTAGTGGGAAAGTCATCGATGTCCCTCTTTGCTTTGCGTAGAAACGCGGTCGCAGTAACCGTGGCGGTCTGGGTTGCTTCAGTTGGATCTAGAAGTGTGATTGTGACCGTCTTGGTCGCCCTGACTAGTGATGTCACCGGGGAGCCTGTGAACACAGTGACTGTGCTCGTGAGGGTTTGGGTAACAACAACAATGGGAGGACCCGCGGCACTACTCAAATTAGTTACTGTCCACTCAAAGACGAAAGAAAAGACTTACGATGGCTCTTGCGGTGGCGGCGGTACACAGCTTCCTCCTACGCACTCAATATTGCCGATCGGACAACAGTCGGGCTGCCCCGCCGTGGAGAGACAACAGGTGAGGCCATTCGGGCAAGTATAATCGGTGCCGTTGGCCTGCGAGCACAAGACCTCTCTCGGCTGTAAACTCCACTTTGATCCATTTGACGTCTGTGATGAACTGTCCTGTGATTGAGACCGGTCGGTTCTTGAGCCGGTTTGTCTGCGCTTCACGCCTCTGGTAACTTCCAAACCCTGCTGTGTGCCTTCGGCCAAAGAGTGGTGTGCTTCCGAAGCCTCGCCTCCAGATATTTGGACCTGGCCTCCGGTCCCGACAGGAAGGACGTGGCGATTCAGCACTGACGCCGTCGCCGAGAGTCCCAAAAGAAGGGCCCTCAAACCCCGTGAAGTCAACATCCTTATGTCCAGCGCATCGTGCGGGGACAAACAAGCTATTGCGGTTCTGCGTGGTTTGGAAGGTGGTTTCGAGAAGGAAGGAACGAGGTGACGAGAAGTGAAAAGAGTGGAAGCCGGCAGATCGCAACGGCCTGGGTAAATGTGAGGTGTGAGAAGAAGAAGAAGAAAACGAAGAAACGAAGAGAAAAGAGCGAGGTAGTCTGGGTTGAGACGTGGTGATCGACTGGAGGGTCGGTCTGGTGGAGAAGGGAAGGAACGCGAGTTGGAGTGTGGGGGAAGGGTGTGGAGGATATGGCAGACAAGCATCACAGAAAGCAGGAACGCCATGTCGAACATCACAGAGTGGGGCGGGTTGCTCGAAGACACCCTCTCCGCATCATCAGTCGATCCAAACCGGGTGGCGAGGACGTGAGCTGAGCTGTACCCGTCCCGACGAGCACACGATCAGCAGGAAGCTCCGAAGAGCGCCAAGAGGCGGCGGAAGCTGGCTGCCATCAGCTGCTTTGCGTCATCCGTCAGGGCATAAGCTGGACTGGTGATCGCGGAGCAACCATGCCCAGTACCATAGATTGGCGCGGTGAGTCGAGAGACAGGAGCCACTCAGCAGCCGAGACACGGCCAGCCAGGCTTCGAGCTCGTAAGGCTCAGACCGGCATCCGGACGCTCGAAAGCTTCTCGAAGACCTGGGAGAACGATCGGTAGGTGGGGCCAAGCAATGCTTGGGAGACGGGAGGGAGCTTCGCATGACAACGCCCGACGAAAGGGGCACGAAGATGGCCATAAGATGGGACGACAGGGGCCAGGCAGGCGGCCAGCTCCGGTCTGATGGGGAGACGGGACAGCGACTCGCAGGGGCGGTGTTATTGAGCCCTTTCTATCTGCGGCTAGCTGGGCGCGAGATAAACCCGACATCTCGTGGGCGCTGTCGCCGATAGAGTGAGGCTGGACCCAGGCGTTCCGGTGCGTTGAGGCTCAGTGAGGCTCTGTCGATATGAAGTAAAGCCTCCGACCATTCTGCTGTTACCGGGCTGGTCCATGCCGCATCGACTGCAGGTTTCTCTCCGGCCCAACGTTCGCAGTCTGTCGTGCATGTACGAAGTACCTCGAGGATTCGATTTATCCGGTCCGACAAGAGCTCGCTACAATCCTACCTTCTCAGACGCCAGCTCTGCGCGCATTGCCCACCGCCAGATCGCTTCGCTGTCTGAGCGCGCCTCGTCCGCTGCTCTGGCTGTCTGGGCAGACTCGTTCATCCAAAGGTACATGCAAGGTCTTCCAGAAAGGGTGGACGACTCACTCCCTGTGCAGATGAAATGCCAATGGTAGGGGTCCCCGACGAGTGCAACCTTTCCGCGTGCAAGCAGGGTGTCGTTCGTTGGAGGGGGATGCAACGGCGCTCAGATCTCGTTCCTTCATGCGGGGGTCACAGCACCCGAACGGCCCTGCAGGTGTCAGAACTGAAAGCTTACTTCGAGCTGCTCTGCGACCTGGGAGACGACGTCGTCGTTGGCGAGCATGGAATCTAGTCAATTGCCTTCAATCGGTGTGAGTGGGCGTCCGCATCCGGCAAAAATACACTTGTCGGCTTCAAGTAACGGCGCCGGTGTAATACCACGAAGGACCACAGTCAGCTGGGTGATGCGCTGCTCAATCCAAGATTGCAGATCACAAGTTTGGGATGAAGTGAAGGGGCAAGGAAGCTCGGGAGCTGGCAGGGTGGCGGCTCTCTCAGCTGGCGCCACCTGCGATCGCAGCGATGACAGCTGCAGCTTCTCGGCCAAGAACGGCATCGTCCTGGAGCATGAACATGATGATGAGCTTCTCCCTTAGGTTTGAGGTAAAACAGCGGATGACATTGTAATAGCGGCAGAGCCATCGTCCGAACTGTTTCATTGTCTTGAGTCACTGCTGGTCTGGTGATTCAAGCAGCTGTTTCTTTCCATGCTCTTCCTCCGTCTCCGATGTTTTTCGAATTTCACGAATCATCTGTGCAAAACATCGGCTCAGCACACACGATGGAAATAAACAGAAAATGTAAAAAATAAACATGCGGCCCATGCCACGGGGAACCCAACATGGCTCGCGGATCCTGATGGCACCGAAGCTCAGGTGCCCCGGATGTCCCATTCCTGACCTTGGTTGATCCTGGAACGCCATCGACACCAGTACGCCCACCAGAGCACGCCCACCGATTCCATGGTTCTCGCAGCCTTTATTTTTCGGGCTACCGTTCTCCCTGTCCTTCTAGAAGTAAGTGTATCCACGGTGGATTGACATCCATCCATCTGGCAAACCCGTTCTACCTACACAAGAACCCCTTTCCGAACCCGCGCGAAGCATGGTTCTCGCCATGTGCCCTGCTCGCAATAACCCGGCCGTGGTATCAATAATTAACCGCGACGACACGACAGAGAAAAATAGTAATGGTGTCGTCAGTTGACAAATCGGGCCTGCGTGCCCTCCCGAAGGCAGCAACAATGCCGCCACCGTAAACGCCATCCCACAGCCACCGTGAATCCCCTCGACACAATGCGAAAATACTTCGCCCAGAGATAAATGCAAAAAACAGGCTAGAAGGCGATATCTTCGCTCTTCCGCCAATACCCGGAAGGCGTCTCCTTCAGCCGTCCATTCGAAACACCTGCGCTCAGCCCATTGCGTACGCCAAGCCCTCGTGATCACTCATCCCTTCAGAGGTGGCTTCCCATCGTCGTTGCGACTTTCCGTTCTACTCTCGTCCACCGCCGACGTCAGCGAGGCGGCCTGCGTCATCCCGCTCAATCTCGCATCTGACACTGGGCTCAGCCGACTCGGGCTGTTGGGGTCGTTCATCCCTAGCACAAAGCTCTCCTGGCTTTCCCCCCAGCGTCCGCTGTACCGTCCGCTGTATCGCAAGCTGCTCCTCCGGCTGTCGCCCCCTCGTAGATTGAACACCCTGCTGCCGCGCTTCTTTTCCTCGCCGTAGCCGGAAACGTCCTGGTCGAAATACCCCTCAAACCCGATGGTACTCCTGCTCCTCTGCGCCGCGTCCCCGCCGGTGTTGGAACCCAGCAATCCAGTCCTGTCCCCCTCCCTCGCAATACCTGGCTGACCGCGGCTGCGCGGCGCCATGTTGCTCATAAAGCTCCGCAAGCTCAGTGTTGTTGGTGTGCGGTAGGCTACCACGGCGAGCGGCGGTACCGGCGGCATGGACGCCTCGGACCCGCCGGAAGCCCCGCCGACGTTACTAAGGCTTGGATTCTTGCTCCGCGTCGCAGGCGTCCCTGGCGCAGTCCACGGATACCCGTGGTAGCTGACAACGCTGGTGAGGTCCACGCTCCCATTGACCGAGCCTGACCGGGGGCGCGCACCACCTGGGACCACAGGATCGCCCATGCCCAGGCGCGGCCACAGGCGGGCGAGGACCAGGCGTAGAGTCGGGGCGCTCGCACATATCAGAGCCAGGTCGAGCTCGAGTACGGTCATGACAAAGAAGGCCAGTGAGTTGGTGACGGGGACGCCACCCGCATTGTCGCGGGCGCGGGCGAGCGAGAACTGCAGACGAGTAAGGCTCGCGGCGATCACAAAGACGCCAAGACTAAGAACCACACCAAGGGCGATCCGCTGGCGGGGAGGCAGGTCGAGGCGGGTGACACAGGGGATGATGAGTGCGATCATCCAGGCGTCAACGGCTGTGTGAAGCGACGCCGAGACGATGAGCAACGGCTCAAAGGTGAAGCATCTCATGGGCTGGCTAAAGAACCGGCCCGCTACGGGGTGGCACTGGAAGACGGTCATGAACAGTAGGGGTATGCCGTACAGCAGAACGGCGATGATGGTCGCCCAGGCCAGGCGGCGCTCGGGCAGGCGCGAGATGAAGATGCGGAGGTAGAAGGCGAGGATAGAGAGCTTGGTGATGCAGAGGCATAGCTGGTAGCAGATCAGGCCAAGGTAGATGCGCACAGCGGCCGAGCTGTCGTAGGCAGAGACGGAGGCCAAGCGGGGTGACTGCGCGGCTATGCTATAGACGACACAGACAGCAGTGGAGAGCGCCCAGGCGACAATGATGAGCGTGTCGTCGAGGAACCACTTGCGCAAGAGGACAAGACGGGACCAGCCGCGCGCGAGGATGAAGAGAGTACACACAGCGTGCGGCACGAGAATGCCAAAGAGAATCCCCGGGATGTTGGCTTCCCTTATGGTCTGGCACGGTGTTAGTTAGGGGTAGATAGCTATGGGCGGGGCATCTCACTTGGTGGTCCTCGACCACGACGCCAGTGGCATCAAACGGCAGCGGGGGCCCGGAGAGGTTGAACTTTGTGTGGGCCTCGCCCGTCGTTGCGTCCGCCATGGTGTTTTGTGCGGACTGGCTCCCACGGGAGGCAAAGAGGTCAGAGAGAGATCCAACCTGGTGGTTCCAGGTCCGCCGGTATTATCTGATCATTCGACTGCCCACCGACTTCCCCTCAGCTTGTCCTCCCTTGCCGGTGGATTTGCTTGGCCGAGCAATCTCAAGAATGTGTTACGCTGCGCGGGCGCTCGCTCGGGGTGAGACATCAACAGGACGGACGGCAATCCCAGAAAGAGGGAAGAAGCAGAAGCAGCGAGTGGTAAACATGGCGCAATGATCTATTTGACCTGCCGACCTCCGCCCGACGCCTCCACCTGCCCGCGGGCGCCCAGGCGGTAGAGCAGCGAGCAGCTGGGAGCAGCAGCGCAGACCGCGGAGCCAGGGAGCAGCGAACTGCGTGCCGGCAGGCCCTCATCAACTGTAGAGTGCCTCGCACACACCCGACGTGGCCGGGCCATGTCTGGCGCACGGAGAACTGGCGTGCGCGCCGCCGTGCAGCAGTGCAGCCGTCGACACGGCACGATGTGCCCCATCGCGAGGGTTATATCGCACGCCGTGATTGGCCCACCACTCGGCAGCAGAGGTGGTGTCGCAATTCACCCAGAATTTGCCGGATGGGACGGAAGGATATGGAGATGGGGAAACGGGGGCATGGGGATGCATTCTGCGGGGTGAGCCGCGGGACAGTCTGGTCCTCTCGACACGCGCGGGCCAAATATACTGGTTAATGCCGGCCGTCGACCACTGCCCTGCTGCCCTGCTTTTTGCGTCATGTCCACTAACAGGCCGGTCGGTCGCTCTCGGTGCTTATGGGTCAGCAGCGCGGCAATCTATTCCTCGCCCTGTTGTTCCCGAGACCTTGTGGGCGGCCCGATTTCTCCACGAGCCTTTTGTTGGCAAAGCTTGGCCCATTCCTGTCCATCGGCAGCTATTCTGCGGTCAGTAAACCCCACGAGGTCAGAGCTCTCCGGAGTTCGGTGTGCGTCCGTGTGGCGCCGTGCTGTCCTCCCGTGGTCGCCGTCGCTTCAGCGGTGCATGATCCTGCGGGTCGACGTGCAGTGGTAGCCGATGCGCTCAACGGCGAGCGACCGCCGCCACTCAGCGCTCCCCGTCGCCGCCCGGACCTCCGGCGAAGGAGAATTGTTGTCGATAAGGGTGGTATTCGCGGGGTAAGGTGAGTCGCAGCGGCAGCGTCCAAATCCGTAGGGTCCATCCACCAGGTCAGGAGAGAGATTTCGGAGAAATGGTGGCATCATGGCTTGGACCCTAACCCTTGGATGGCCCGACCACTTGTGACGACGGATCCGGGCGAGCCATGCAGTTGATGAGACATTCGTAATGGGGTCCTTTGGGAGTAGCGAAGGAATGGGCAATGTTTGGAAACCTATTAATAGCCCGATCACGATCTGCGAGTAATGAAGCTTCTCCGCACTCATCGACGGCCCGCGGTGGGTCTTTGAGACAGCTCCGGTTTGCGAGCTTGGTTGCCCCAGCAGGTATAGATTAGATTATGTCCCGGTTGTCGAAACAATATAAGCTTGGTGGTATCGACAAGTGATACTTCAGCATGCATGTTGTGAATATCATCGTAATTTTCGAGTTAAAGGCATCACCCACCTGCTTCAGAGCTCCGCCACCAGCTGTGCACTCGTAGGACAGTGGACAGACAAACCCGACAGGCTAGTGCCCTACCGAGCAGGACCAATCGGACACAACCCACGTCGCTGTCGCAAAGATAACGACTTGGCATGGATAGAAACATCGCACTTCTTGGGGTATGGAGCGAGCTGCAAAATTCCAGCCCCGCTCGGTCTGAAATTCCACATTTCCCTACGTCATCCGATCAGTTAAGGTAATATCGTACGGAGTACTTGAATGAAATCTCGTGAGATTGATTCCTTTCGAACTTCCCCGCTCGCCAGGCTCAAACAAACACACGATGTCCGACGCCGCCCTCAAGACGTACCGCGGTAACTGCCACTGCGCAGCTTTCGTCTACGAAGTTGACGTGCCCGAGTTCAAATCCGCCGGCGAGTGCAACTGCAGCATCTGCACGAAGAAGGGCGTGCTTTGGATCTATGCATCCCCAGAGAACTTCAGAGTCGTTAAGGGGAGCGAGGATGCCCTGACTTCCTACACCTTTGGAACGTGGTCGGCAGCCCACAAGGTGAGATGCGACAATCAGCCATGACCGAGAAAGCCTAACAGTGCAGTTCTGCCCTGCATGCGCGACGCCCATCATGTGTGTGGCGCCGAGTGCAGCACCAGACAGACGGTTGAGTTTGAATGTACGACCTCCGGTGGATCCTCTGAATTTGTAAATGCTAATGATTTCGCCAGGCTCGCGCTATCCAGGGCGTCGATCCTTGGGAATTGGAGCTCACTCCGTACGTGAGATTCCCTCTGCTGACGTTTCAGAGCTGACAGCCAAAGCCTCGATGGTGCGAGCTGGGGAACTCCCTACGAGGGGGCTGAATATATCGGCCCCGAGCCACAGGCCGAGATTGAAAACGCAAAGCTCTACCACGGGAGCTGCCATTGTGGCGCTGTTACGCTGGCTGTGAAGAGCAAACCTCTCGACAAAGATTATCCCGGCAAGGTAGTCGAGTGCTCGTGCAGCATATGCTCAATGGTACGTTTCTTGACAGTTTCCCTGACCAAAGCTAACGAGAGATCCAGAACGGCTACATCTGGCTCTATACTGAGCCCAATCAAGTTGCCATCCAGGGGGTGGAAAACCTTGAAAAATACAGCTTTGGTGGTGGTGGGCTCGTCAAAACCTTCTGCAAGACATGCGGCGTCAACATCTCCAACGAGGGCGCCGAACTGAGCGCCTCCGAGGTCTCAACGCTACCCGAGGGCATCAGGAATCGGTGGAACTTCATCGCAAAGAACTGGCGCCCCGTCAATCTGCGGGTCTTGAATGACTATAACATCAAGGACATCAAAGAGCCGGAGAGGTCGACGAATGGCGCCTCGTTCGAGCCGAGATATGTCAATCCTTGAAATCCGTATGCTGGCGACGATGTTGCTGCGAGTTAGATAGGCATGCCTTGATCTCATAGACGGCGACGGCTTTTCGATTTCGAAGGCTTTGAATCCAAATCCTCACTGGACCCCGACCGTCTCTTTTGCGCCGTTCCCATCATCAGTGAGACGCGACTTTGGATGAGGTTTGCCTGTGACCAGATTAACCGGCTGCCCCAAAATCAGAGGCAGCGCCAACTTACATCAGGCACATCGGTACCAGGCCAAACACTCCGATCCGCCCCATGCTCCAACATCAGAGCCAGCACACTCTCCAACACCATCCTCATCGAGGCCCTTCTCGCTAGCGACATCTCCCGGCAATGTGTGCTTGGACATTTGATATGAGTGGGCCACAAAACCAAATCCTGCCATGGCGTTCTCGCACATAACGTCCCTCCAGGTTGCTTCGTCATATACGTCTCGTTTGGATCACAGCCGTTCTCTAAAAGGCACCGTATCAAGCTCCCGATCTCCTCACAGTTCACCGTCGGTTCATCACAGTGCCCCATTAGTGCTGCCACAAAGCGCGCCAAGACTGGCCCCTTGACCGGCACAAGGAACTCCGAGTCCAGTGGCATCCGATAGCCCAAGTACCCGACCATACATGAATCGAGGAGTAGTTCTCGGAACACAAGAAGCACCGTGTTCGTCGGGTCACCGAGTGCGTTCATCTTCACTTGGCCTTTTCGCTCCATCTCTGGGATGCAGGCGTCGAGCTCGTCGAGGAGGGGATAGGCTTCCGGGCTGGCGTCGATGGCTTTTGAGTGGAAAATGATTTCTCGCAGGGCGGTGGTAAAAGGGGAGGGCGTACTCTGCGCAAAATAGGTGCGGTCGACAAACTGGGGGAAGCGGGTAGTTTTTACGTAGGCTGTGTAGCCGCGGAGGAGGGAGAGGTGGGCGTTGAAGTTGGGTGGTGTTTTTTTGGAGAGGAAGGAGATCATGTCTTTTGTGCGGAGGAAATCCATTACGCTCCGGTCTGAGATGTTAGTGTTTTGGTTATGAGGGGTGAGACTGAAACGGGCATGTGAAAGGACATACGGAGGAACTCGACTTTGTAGCCGTGCTTTGTGATCTCCAGGAGGCCGCGGCAACGGGCGCTGAGTCGGCGGGTAATTTGCTGTCTCTTGGCAGTGACTTGGGCTTGAGGAAGCGGTTGGAGTGGAAGCTTGAGGGCATAACTCTCGTCTTCATACTCGGTATCGTGAAAACCGTACACTGCGATCGGAGCGGGCTCCCTTGCCTCGAGCGCGATGAGCAAAATCGTTGCCATCTTCTGGTGATAGAATGGCTCAACCGACTCAAGGATCTGCTTGAAGAACGCCTCTAAATCATCGGGCATGCGCTCAAGACGCCGCTGAAGATCGGAAAAGCTGTCGTACTCGGTCAGCCCGTTGCGAAGCTGACCTGTCACGAGAAACACCCAGAGAAAGACGCCCGCTGCCCGCTCGGCTATTTGGTCGATTAGCCACTTAGCGTTGGAAACCTCGGCGTTCAGGTCCTCCCAACGGGGATGCTCCTGCAGACGACGCTCGGCGTACGAACGGATATCGCCGTGCGTGAGCTCGTGGATGTACAGCTTTGTCTGACATTTACCGAACGAGTCCTCAAAGACGTTCCACGCCCGACTAGATACGCACATCTTGATGTGAGGAGAATTGACTAGGTCAAGGAGGGTACGGCAGAAGTCGACATGATCGCCCTCGAACTCGTCCAGGCCGTCGACAAAGAAGCAGAACTTGACTTCCATGTCTTGGTCGGCGATGCGCTGCAGGACGCGCTGCAGTTCAGGGAGCAGCCAGGGGTCGTGGCTAAAATTCTCGGCTGTTTTGGGCCATCGCTCGACGCAGACAGTCTCGATGAGATCGGGAAGTTGGCGGAAGATGTCGTAGAGGAGGGTCTGCAACAGGCCTTGTCTGGACTTTTGCATCGTTGTACCAGCGCTCCAGAAGAAGTGGCTTGCGACAACCAGGCGGTTGGGATGCGCCCAGCGGCTTAGGGCCGATAGAGTCTTGGGATGGTCGGCCAAAAATTTGATAAACGTTGATTTTCCCGATCCAGGCTTTCCTGAGACCCAGAAGAAGTCGTCTCCCTCCGCGAGCCACCTAAGAAGACCGCTTCGGAGGCCGCTGTCGGGCTTGGTCGAGTCTTGTAACTCGTCACTCTCAAAAGCCCACTCAAAGGTTCGAGTGTAGGCGACCGGGATGGAGCCGTGGCGAACTGGCCGGCTGTCGAAGCTGAGAGACCTGAGGATGTGGTTCTCCTTCGCAACAGCGTCTTTGAATATTGACAGTTGCGACAACTCATCCGAAAGAGACGAGACATCGTCAGGGGCGAACCCCCCGGAATGTGTTGGTGAGCGGGTGTTGGCAACGTGTGCTTTGAGCTCGCTGAGCGTCCGGGCAATACCGTCGAGCTTCGCCGATTGTTTGACATCCAAGGCGAGGCTCTCTTTGCGCAGCTCGCGCAGATATCGGTCGAACAGGCCATGCCAATATCTGCCAGCGGTAAGCGGTCGAATTCCGATACATTATGCGGGGATATCTCACATTGTCAGAGAGCAAATGTGAAGCGTCAGTGTCGTCTGCGTCTTGTGCAGCCTGTCTTCCAGATCCTCCATCTCGCTGCTCTTCAACATTGTCGCCATCGCCGCCCGGAAGCTGCGCCATTTCCCGCTCGGCCCGCTTATACTTTGCAGCTTGCGTATAATATTCAGCAGCTTCAGGCAGTCGGCCTCACAGGACCGCGACAGGTCGTTGATAGCAAACACATGCTTCGCGATTGTCGCCGCCGCCTCGTCGGCCCCATCGCCGAGCTCAAGCCTGGGATCCCGCTTTGAGGACACTGCCAGTCTCGATCTCAGAGCGAGGAGGTGGCTGTAGACTGCGTCAAGTTTTTCCGTCTCCTTGCTCTGCCTCGCTGCTGACTCGTTGATGTCCTTGGTTTTGGCGATTAGCTGGAACGCGAAACTGACGAACTGCACGACAGATCCCGCGATGCTGATCGCCGTCACGGGATCCATCTTGTCATGGAGAGTCGCGATGCGGATGTCGAGGACTCAGGCCAAATAAACGCGTCGCGAGGTACTTCTGGCGGCGCGTTCGGGACGGCTTCGGGGAAGAGGGGCGGGTCATCCTGGTTGGGAAGGTGCGGGTAATAGTGAAATGCCGGCATTGATGCAACCTCGCCGCCGACCGGCGTCAGCAGGGGCAGTGCAGCTCGGGCTCAGTGCGAAACCTGGTTGGTTTGGCAGCATAAACAACTAATCCTTTGAACTGCACGTGTCTATTTGGGCGTCATTCGTTGTATTTGCAACACCAAAACCCGGTCCTAAACATACGTACACAGGTAGTGGCTTGGCTCCATCAGAGGGTCTTGGGCCTCAGACAAAAGAGTCGATCGAATAAACGGATGCAGCAATTCAAGAACGAGACCACCTTGATGAATACAGCCAAAAAAAAAAGGACCTGCTCGGATTTGAACCGGGATCTTTGAGGATGTGTGATGGGAAAGTGCCAAAGGGTTGTCGAAGAGTGTGTCGAAGAAAGAGTGCTGCCGTAGGATTCGAACGTTGGTTGTTGTAGAGTTGTTGGTAGTCCTGGAGTCGACCACACCTTGCCCATCCTCAACGAGCTACCATTACACCACAGGCCCTTGAAATGAGCACCGTGGAAGTAACTGATAGGTCCCTGCCTGGGGTTGGGGGGCTGGCGGGCTGGCGGGGGATTTCATCTGAAGTTGAAGGAAGTGGGTGAACAAAGAGAGCAGGCCGTCCTTCCTCTTGCGCACTAGCTAGTGGCACACTAGATTTGGCCTTTAAACGCCCTTTCATGTAGTTGTGAAGCGGGACGGGAAGATTGCCCGAGGTAGACTAGTCCGTTGTTTCTCGGACGGCTACAATATATTCAAAAGCTCTATACCAGGTAAGTTCTATACCAATAGGACGCTCCGCTCCATCTACATCTTCCGTCTAACCAACCCCCGCCAAAAGTCAAAGCTGTTCTCATCGCTTTGCAACGCCCAGACCTTCCCGGTCGGCATGAGAGTGCCGTTGATACCGTCGTCTCTGACTTCTTCCGCTCGCAGCATCCCCCAGTCCCGCGTAATACCCAGAACCCTTGCCTTCACTCCGCCCTCGGCCTCCAACGTCACCACCTGGTCTGAATGCAGCCAATGCTTATAGTACCTCTCCTCCAGGCCCCGCGAGAACCCTGTGCGGAGAAACTCCGCATAGAGCACCTCCATACGGGTCAAGATGCGGGCGATAAGTCTTTCGATCTGGAAGGGCGGCAGGTTCCTGTTGATTAGAGGCAGCAGGGCATCCAGACTGGTGGTTGGTCGGCCGTTGTTGGTGTTGACGCCGATCCCTAACACAACCTGGTAGTTTCCAGCCGAGTAGGCGCAGTTCGACAGGATGCCTCCAATTTTCACGTACGCCACCTCGTTCGGCTTGCTCGGGTCCTGGGCGTAGATGTCGTTGGGCCACTTGAGTTTGACAGGGAAATTCCCGTAGCCGACGTCATACGACTTGATTGCCTCAACAATGGCCACGGCAGCGATGTACTGGAGGAAGACTATGGGTCGGGTCGCGGCGTGGTGAGCTGGGTGGTTGATCACGGTAGACATCAGCAGGCTCCCGGCCGGCGCTACCCAGACATTGGAACCTCGACCCCGGCCGGCCACTTGGGTAGTTGCGGCGAGGGTAAATCCGGTGGACAGCTTGGACAGAAGTTTATGGTTTCTGTTGAGGTCAGCGGTTGTCAGTCAGACAATGAGAAAGAGACTCACTTTTCGAGCAGAGTGTTCGTACTGGTGACAACCTCGCCGTACATGAACACGTCGCCCCATTCCTCAGCTTCCGTCTCCTGCTGTCGATACTGTCGGAGGCTTGAGTAGAAGACCGCGTGGTTAAAGCATGGAGTCTCCTTAGGCTCGGGCCATGCGGTCTCGTGCGATACGACTGACTTGGGGATTTGGATGTACTCGGCCGTGGGATCAGGGGTTCCGCGACCGGTGGTCTTTCTGGTTGCCTGGTACTCGTTCGCAAGGGCCTGGTTTAAAGCGGCCATCGACCACCGGGAACCAGGCTTCTCGAGGTGGAAGAGATCGTTCTCCCCCTTAACGTACTCCTCGCCGTCCTCTCTCGTGATGATGTCCTCGAACAAGTACAGCAGCTCCCCGACCTCGGTGTGGTTGAGTGACGAGAGATGGATCTTAGACAGACTGGGTACCGCAGACTCCTCTTGGCTTACTTCCAAGCCAAGCTTCACGAGACACCCCTTGAGAAAGCCGACCCTCGCATCATCGTCCGCCACGAGGTCGCTGATCAGAGAATCGTACCCGTCGATGTCTTTGTGCCGACCAAGGTTGGCGCCGGCGAATCTGCAGAGGTTAGCTTTGGTGCTGGTAGTTTTGATGTTGGTAATAGTCGGCTGACTTACTCGGGGTGGGGCCCAGTGAGGACCACTCTGCCATCCCCGACTTTGCAATAGACAACCGCGGCTTTGGTGCTTCCAGGCTCAACAGCAAGCTTGTCCTCGTACTCAGCGAGCACCTCGACGCCCGACTCCTTTCTATCAGCATCGACAAAGACCCCGCCGCCGTTGTAGTAGCACTTGAACGCATCGGGAAGCGTCACAACCCCTGAGAAAGCACCCTTGTTCACCGTGATCTTGGCAGCTTTCGCGCCGCGTTCGCTGTGATAGGCAAACCCTCCGAAGGCTCCTCCACGGCAAGTCCCTGGGAAGAAAGCAAGCTCCCTACTGCCCACGACCTCCAACTCGGTATTGCCAACCTCGAACTCGCACCGCTGGCTGCCGTAGTAGCCCCCAGCACAGAACCCCAGGAACGCGCCTCCTCGGCGGACGAAGTGGGTGATGCTGCGGTTGCCAGCGCCGTTCAGAACCCGGCAGTACCCCAGATCCGCGCCGCCAGGAAACACCAGGAGCGCGCAAGTGGGTGCCCACGGCTCCTTGAGGAGGGCAGACTCGGCGATGGGGATCACAGCGTAATTTGGTGACAGCAACCGGCGGAGAGAGTAAATACAGTGCCGAACCGACTCGATTGTCGACCCAGTCCCTGTGATAATTAGCATGCGTCTTTTAAATGTTGGACCAAAAACTCACCCGTGTAAACCAGGACGTTGAGTTTTCGTGATGCCATCTCGGCGACAGGGGGGTGGCGTTGGTCGGATGACCCGAGCGCGGAGCAAATTGTGTGCAGCAATGCTGGGCGATGTGTCACTGAACAACCTCCAAACAAACTCGAACCGCCGCCAATGGGTTCAACAACGTCAAAAGAAGAGGCCGAATCGAAGCAGCCGGAGCAGGCGCCGGCCGCCGAGCAGCAGGTCGAGGAGGATGACGAGCCTGATGAGTGGTGAGTGCTTTTCTGCTTATCCGGCGCACTCGAAGATTCTTCAACGGGTCCCAGCAGCCCCGTGTCCAGTCGAAATCTCTCACTGAATGCAACAATTCTGCAGGGACAAGCGCATCTTCAGCACTGGCTGTGCAGGTATGTTTCAGCCCTATTAATTTGCAGAGGGAGATCTCGAAATGTCCGACGATCGCGGAGATTGCCGGCTCCAACAGTGGCGTTCAGGCCGAGCTAATCGATGCTGCAGAGGAAAATACCAAACTAACGGACTGCTACTACGAGAAGAAGGATTGGAGGCTTTGCAAAGACGAGGTGAGTGATGATTGTTGAGCGGCGATGGTTGGCGATGGCTGACGGCAACTGCCCTGGCCAGATGGAGCAGTTCAGACAGTGCTGGAAAGCACAGGGAAACGACAACAGGACCGCCACGAAGGACACGAAGGACGCATAATTGTAAATAGACATCCGCCCCTCGACTGTACATTAGCCATCTCAATTCAATCACATCTCAATCATGTGTCAACTGCAGTGTTCAACGCTGAAGCTCATCTGGCGGCCAGCGCTGAGCGCTAACAATTTCTCACCCCTGTATCGGAGGCCCAAGCTCCATCCCGCTGGATCGGCCGAAATTTCTCAAAGCCGAAGCCATCAACCTTCGCCGTTACCGTCACCTCAACACGATCCCCACCCTCAACACCCCACAGCCCAAACGCCAACATGCGGTCCCGCGCCATCCAGCTCCTCAGGCCCCTCCGCTCCCCGACGTCTCTCCAATGCCTCCGCCCCGGCCCCTCGTCCCAAATACCCAACCTGTCACGGCCCGCCTCAACATGGAAGCCCCGACCGCGAACACCCGCCCCGGCGAAGCCGATCGTCACGGACACCTCCACGAACCCCGTCGACCCCCAGGCGGCCATCGCGCCCGGGCCAGACGTCAACGAAGTCAACCCGGCGCTCTCGGCCTCGATCCCAACACCAGCAAGCAGTAGCGCGCCCTCGCACGCCTTCACCGTGGCGCTGAGCAACGGCAACGGCAACGGCAACGCCGACCAAATCGACTGGTCGTCTTCCTTCCACGGGCTGTCGACAGTTCCGTTCTCGCCCGAGGCGGCGGCTACGCTGATGAAGCCGCTGGACCCGCTCGACATCGAGGTCAAGCCGGACGGCATCATCTACCTGCCTGAGATCAAGTACCGGCGGGTGTTGAACCAGGCGTTCGGGCCGGGCGGCTGGGGTCTCGCGCCGAGGGGGGAGCTGGTAATAGCGGAGAAGCTGGTGACGCGGGAGTACGCGCTGGTTGTACACGGGCGGTATGTTCAGTTCTTCCCCTTTGTGTTGTTGTGGAGGCGAATGCTAACAGTCGCCAGATTCATCGCTCAAGCACGCGGTGAGTGCGGGTACTTCTCGGAGGAGACAATCCCCACGGCCGGCGAGGGGTGCAAGTCGAACGCGCTGATGCGCTGCTGCAAGGATCTGGGCATCGCGTCGGAGCTGTGGGATCCGCGCTTCATCCGCGAGTTCAAGAAGAAGCACGCCCAGGAGGTCTGGGTTGAGCACGTCGTGAACAAGAAGCGCCGGCAGATTTGGAAGCTCAAGGATGCCGATGTTGCGTATCCGTACATGGAGGTGAAGAAGACAGCTGCTAGATAAGTTTCCTTGGGAGGAGTCTGTACGAGAGACATGGTGTATGATATGTAAGTTATGTATAGAGCAGAGCAGCAGGTGCATATTTGGTACCTAAGGTACTGTACATACCCTTTTTATTGTATTATAGATATGGCGACATTGTCTCTGGGACATGACAGACGGAATACGGACCACAAATCTTCTAAGATATGCTGCCGCTTCTCTACTGCAGCAACTCCAGACATCATTAGGACGAGGCCTGGTCCCGGGCATCATCGACGAAACAGAACATCAAATCTGATTATCTAATACTACACGCTGCCTCGTTGCGTAGAACGGGCCGCGGCCAGACAAACCTCCATCACCTACGCGCCCATCTAAAATGCTTGGATCCATATACCAGTCCAAACCTGTGCCAACAACGCCAAGCCAGTCCCAAAATGCCCACATGAGCCAGTCCAGATGTTCTAGCACGACAGTGATTACTTCTCGATCCCGGAGGTCCGCGCCGAGTCCGCGCCTGTAGGTGTGCTGCTTCCGCCCCAGCCCCAGGGCATCCACGAGCCGCCGGCAGACGCGGAGGGGGTACCGCCTCGACGCCGCACGCTGGTGCCGTCATCCATCTCTTCCTCCGCCCCGCTCTCCGCTTCGAGCTTCTCAAAGTCCGGTTCCGATCGGCTCTTAGCCAGCCCCGCCAGTCCACTCTGCTCGCTCACCGACCGCGTCGAGAGCCCGTCGGCAGCGTCCAGGCTGACACTGGCCGCACGCGCCTGTGCCTCCTCGCTTTGCAACTGGCTAGCCTCGCGGTCGAGGGCAGACAGCACGGTATTGAGACGCTCGCGGTGGGCGTGGAGGTAGGACATGCGCGCGGCGGCGCCACGGATCGAATCGGGGATCAGCGTTGTGCTCGATGACGCAATGTCAGCTCCGCCGCCTACGCCTCTGTTGCCCCCCGCCGAACCAGCGGCACCGGCGGCCGCACTGACGGCCGAGGACAGGAAGCTGTAGAAGTCGGAGCCCGTAGCGCCAGCGCCAGCGCCCGCATTAGCGGGCCATCGCGCCGACGGGAGCGTGAAGCGCGCGAGCAAGGTTTGCGTGTATGACTGCGGAGTCTGCGACCCGGGGGCCGCGGCGGCGCTAGCGGGCTCGGGCGATGGAGGGAGGCCGAGCACGTTGGTCTTGAGGAGCTCGATGGCGCGCTTGATGTAGGAAATGCCAGCAGCGCGGAGGCGCTCGTGGGACGAGGCGATGAAGTCTTCGATCGCGCCCTCGTTATCCTCCAGCCAGGGGTGGACGTAGGTCTGGTAGATGATGCGCGCGCCCTGTGTCTGTGGGAGAACCAGGTAGAGGAGGAAGAGCAAGCGGATGTATGCGTAGAAGGGGATCCTAAGTCGTCGTCAGCGCCGGAGACAGGGACATGCGGGGGCCTCGCAATGCAGGTGACGACATACCACACGAGAAACCATTCAGTCCATGACTCCACGAGGAGCGCGCATGCCAGAACGACCCAGTACATGAGCCATGGCGTCAGCTGGGCCGGATCCGACGTCTTCAGGGCCTTGTAACTGGCAAAGAGCGGGAAGAGGAACGATGCGATTGATCTGTGGTGTCCATGATTAGCTCCTGTGCGAATGGAGGGGTACTTGCGACTGAGCTCCAGGAGTAACGCACGAGAGTATCTTGGCGAATATGTCGAACATGGTCACCGTTCCGCGAGGCTTTGGGTAGGGTTGTGATGCTGTGTCTCGTCCCGGCGACACGAAGGATCCAGTGCAAACAGAGAGATTCCGCCGGAGGTGGGCTGGAGTAATAAGGACAAAAGCGGCGGGCTCTGTCGGAGCGGTGGCGGGGAGGAGGACAAAGCAAGGCACAGCAAGCCACGGGAGCAGAGCAGCTGAGCTGGGAGCATGGGTACGCGACCCCGCTGCTGACTATCAGCTCCCCGAGATCCGCGATAAGCGGGCAGGGCCGACGTAATGCGGGGTTGAACGCTAATGGCGGACGCCAGCGCTTCCCAGACGCGGAGATGGGGTTCCCGAGCTTGGCACTGAACTGCGATGGAACTGCGATGGAGCCAGGGGATGCATGGGAGAAGACCGAGCCTTCTATAGGGCGGTTTTGGGACGTAACGTGGCCTTCTTGCCTTGAGTTCAAGCTTCCAATGTGGTCTTTTGACTCACGCTGTTGCCTGAGCCGACGCGTCACTGCTGGGACGTGGCCGGTGCCCCTTTCTTCGGGGTTGTAAATGCTGGAGGGAGACGCTTCTGAAGTACCCTTGCACCGAAGAAGCAGATCTCAAGTCATCATTGAATCACGAACTCGGGCAAAGTGATGAATCCCGCGCAGGAGCCGGATGCGATGGGTCAGGGTTAGGGTTATTAAAGCGTGAGGTGATTCAGATCGAGGGATAAAGAAGCCAGAGTTAAGAGAGGGGAGGCACTATGTAAGCTATTGTTCTACCATGGAAGTAAATGATCCGGAAGTCTTTGCTGGGCGAGATGGAAGCTTATTTTCATTAACAGAGCCCATGTTTGCTGTCCGCTCAGATGATCGGTGCAGCCGAATAAAACCTTGTGGAATAGGATTCCGCTAGGGGTACTCACATGAGTACATCCAAACATAAAACAGAAGAAATGATGTCAGTGGACTCAGGAAAGGTTTTCCTCCCGCCTTTTTTGATAGAGACTTTGACCGCAGTAGGGCACATGATCCCCCCAGTCCAAGACAGACGATTGTGGCCGCTCCTGGGTACCGGAGAGACGAAGACGGCGAGGACATGCCAATAGAGTACATCCCGTCGCTTGAAGACAAGAACAAGTTGTTTGAGAACATATTTAATCCTCAGCGAGACACGGCAAACGGCAAGGAGCCCATTTACGACGAGGAAAAGGTCCGTGGATTCATTCATCCCTGATCAAGACGGTTACAACACATGTCGCGGAGTCAGATGCCATCTAAAAAGAGCTTCTCAAATCCCTTGTCCTCTGCCGGACCATGACGACTGGTATCAAGGATCCGTTCAAACCCAATCGTGTCCACTATCCCCGCCAGCAAATGCCGTCGGTCCCCGTCACCACGGAGGAATTGGAATACAAGGGATTCATGAAACAGGTTGTCACGGCAAACCTTACCAACTGAAATATGTCTGTCACGCCACGCTGACGTTGTTGACAGTCTTGAGGTTTGGGAAGTTTGCGAGTAAACCGACACATCATGCTTCTGAGTCAGGTCTTATTGACAGAAACGGGTCGAGTGGAATTATAAAAAGGGGGAGCACGCTCTCTCAAAGAACCCGTCATCTCGAACAATAACGCACTCTCAAAGATGTAAATCTAAAAGGAGCCTGTTTATCAGCATAAGAATCCTATAAGTCTCAACATTACGGAACACGTTATATATCATCTGTAATACATCAATCTTTCCTTTATCGCTGTGCTGCCAGAGGATCTTATTAACGGCGTGCTAGACGAGTTCGAGCAGCAAGGACAGGGCGCCACCTCCCGGAGCGAGGTCCAAAGATCAGTGGGAAGAGGCACAGCTCGAAGGAGACGAGACTGTCATCACTGAGCATGATTGCTTTGTTCTGAAACCTGGATCTTGGCAGTCCGGATGGGATAACCTGCTTTCCACCCTCGTCGTTGCATCTCCGCGCGTGCGAGGCCTCTAGCAAGAAGCGCGTTGGCGGTTAGACCAACAGTATTTGCTCAAGTCATTACAAACCGCAAGATGTTTCACGTAGCGTCTCAGACGCGTTGGGAAGTCTTGTGGGACACAGACGTTGGAGGTTGGTTGAGAATTACGGGGTCTGTGGACTCGGCCGACCTATCAGCAACCCGGCCGGGCTGTACTGCGAGGTGTACGATAGATGGTAACCCAATATGAAGCCAGTCATACGCAACGAGATGGGCGAAACGGAGACTGGCGGAGCTGCTTGGGGAGATCGCAACTCGGGCGTACGTGGCGAGGGTCGTTCGTTGCCACGGTGGATAGGGAAGCGAAAGATGGAGGGCATCACCGTAGGTAAGCTTGTGAACGCCCTCTTCAGCTGCGCGGGTGCTGGAAAGTTGGATTGTATGAATCGTTGTCAAATAACGGACTGAGCGGGTTTGTTGATATGAACTGGACAGATCCGATCAGCAATCAGCCCGGGAATCAGGGGTCTAGCTTTCCTCTAAACAGGCAGTTCAAACTCGGCTCTCTGATGTCTTCCGAGCAAAGGCGGGCTTCGCTCGTCACTGTCTCGTCCACGACAATAAAGCAAGGCTCACGGCGATGCAGGCAAGCACGATCGCGCTCGAGCGGAGCGAGGAAGCTCGCCGCCGGAGGTAGGTTAGGTTAGGGTTATGGTTAGGGTGAGGGTGGTTGAGTCTGGAAAATCCGCTTGGGTTGACAAGGACCGTTGACTTCCAAGGTTGTAGAATATATTTTGTCTGTTGCATCAGTTAGCTCGCATGATACGACAACGGTGTTCAAAAGTGCCTGGATTGTAGATATCTTGGGACTCTTTGTTGAGTCAGACAAGACATTGTGTCAAAGAACTGTTGGAAACCCGATTGGGCTTGGCCCCTAATGAATTGCTCGTGAGTCTTGAACGGGTAGTGTTCGGACAAGCATCGGCAGCCACCTTCTCGTAAATGTGAGGGGTTGACAATCCGCCAACGCTCCGGCGGGGACTCAAGCAAGCCCAGACTAGCACGAGTCCTCCCGGCAATATCTTCCAAGCAATAGGAGTATGGCCTCATACATGAGGGAAAGTAGCATCCTATAAGGCCAGTGAACAAGCTTGGTTGGCATTCCCACGCTTGTCGTAGCTCGCTTCTCGATGTCGCTTTTCCCACCCATCAGCCCCTCATGACAAAAGATGCTGAGCGCCAATTTTGGCGCCTTCGTGACGATAATAGTACAGAATACAGGGCAGACTCGCACAGCGCTTATGTTAGAAGACGGAGCTCGTTCCAATGTTTCGTTCTTCTCTCGAATCTCGGCACACCAACGATTGCTCGACCTTTTGGGACAACCTCTAGTTTGCCAAGAACGCTAGTCTCCTGCCAATTTGCTTTGCTATCTAGACACCGCCTTGCCGACGCCAAGAAGAAGCCTCGCCTTCACCCGCTGTCAAGCGGGATCACACTCGCTGTGTCCGACTAGAGGTAGGTCTTCACCACTCGCTTGGCGGGGATTTGTCAGATCGCCATCTTTACGACAATCCCAGAAGATAGGGCAATACTCAGTGACAGCAACAGGTCCAGCCTTGCCGAGAATCTCCTCTGCTGTAGCAACGCGCGCCCTACCTCTGTTCTCTGCCTTGCCAGCAGGTCAACATGGAACGCCCAATGAACGAAATTCCGTCGTGGCAAAGCCACAACACGCCCGAAGAAACAGCCATGATTCCCGCGCTGACTTCCGACAGCCTCGGCATCGAGCAGCGGGAGCCGCGACTTCCTGTCGGTGGTCCCTCGACTCGCCGGGTCCGTCGCCAACGGCAACACAACCAACGTAGAGGTCGCACCCGCGGCTCTTCGGCGCGTCAGGATCGGAGTTTTCATACTTGAGAACATCATAGAAGCCCCGGGAGGCTCATCTAACTATCCGGCTTGTTTCAGGCACTTGCAACGACGAACACGCGGTTCCAAGACGTCTTTGACACAGCGAGATACTAGACGTGATCGGACTTTCTGCGGAAAGGCGGCTGACATTCTCAGTGGGATGCTCCGAGGCCAAATACATGTCATCGACTCAAACATATTTGTCACCGAGCAAGGCTGGGGAGCTGGAGAAGAGGGAACCTCTGGGAAGTTGGACACTGTTGCCACGTTGAAGTGGTGGACCGAGAACATGGCAGTTTACAGATAGATATATAACTTGTTTGTCTGCTACAACTTATACAATTACATTACTGTGATATCTGTGATCCCTGAAATCCAATCTCTATCCCAAAAGTACCGGCGTTGCCACCTAATAGAACGAACACAGCATCACGCTTCTTCCTCCCGACCGATGCCATCCCGCTCCCGGAGCTGAATCATCACGCAGTGATATCCCTGACCTTCTTCCTGGGGAGCTGAAAGGCTGGCGCTCCCTGATCTTGGGGCCATGCAACGTCCTTCCTTTCTGAAAGGTTGGTGGCTGGTGATCTCAATCTCGGTGTGGGTATTGAGGATGGGGTCTTCGCATGACAAGGCCTTTGGGATTGTGAAGCCCATGTCATGCGCTGTTGCAAAACGGGCTGGCGAAGATTAACTGCTTGTTCGACATAACGCATTTCGCTGCTTGGTGGTCGTTTCCGCCACAACTCGCCGCACCTAGCCCCTCGTGTGGTGCCTTAATCACAGCCTTATGAAAGAAGCCGCTGCATCGTCGCGGGGGGCACCAGCTGTTGCCCACGGGTCAGTCCCTGTTTTGGGGTTTTTGAGAGTGATCGTTTTATCCAAGCCCTCTGAAGTGCCAGCGGCAGTGTTCTCAAGAACCGTTTCGGACGGTCGAGAGGGGCTGTCTCGAGGAGTGTGTCTCATCTCCACATCATCATTTGAAGCCGGTGGGATTCTCCTGCGTTTCGGGTACCATGCTCGAACCTGTCGCGCTACCATGCGCAACCTTCTGCATTTCCCCCGCGGCGTGGTGTTCACTTGGGTGGAGGGTATCACACCAGTTGAAGTCCGCTTTTGCGGCAGGACTGGTTCGTGTGCTTCCTCCTCTTCCTCTGTAACGTTTCCACCAAGTCTGGCAGAACGTCGCACCGTCGGCTTCGAGTGGTCTGCAGCAACTATCAGACCCGGAAGCTGTGGAACGTTTTGACTGAGGAACGAGGGGCTCAGGAGCAGCGGAAGTGCAGTTGCAAAGTGACTTGATTTGGTAGAAAAAGGGGAGTGCGAAGCACTCCCCAGTTATATACAAATGGAAGCTCCCTGTGTGTGGGGAGAGCACATGATCCAAGGCCCCTGCGCTCCAGCCAAGCCTGGAGCGGTAAGGCGCCTGCGCGCCTGAGCGCCAAGAACTCCCGCTGCAGTTCGACAGAAGCTAAATCGGCGAGCGCTGTACTGCACTGTGGTGGATGGGGCTTGCTGGGACTTATGAGGGTGTTAGCTCGGAAATCGGTGCCAGAAGGAGTAGACAAACTGCTGGAGGTTGAGGGAACTGTGTGATGCCAATTCGCTCGGGCGATGACTGGGGCCGGCGGCGCGATAGTTTCGTAATGGTCCTCGCGAAATGTTGTGGCAGCATGAACCTAGGTGGGTAGCACAGGCGGTGTTGCGGGGATTTAAAGTCGGTAATGTGCCGCGAGTTTCAATATTCGAATGGAAATCAGATGAAGTCCACTGACCGTCCCTTGGTCCATGGCAACTCTGGGTATTCTGGCCATATATTTGCCATGTTGCTACGGTGAAACAACCAAACCGAGTCGGGATTTGCCGAGCTTTGAACCTTGACCGCCGCGATAATGTTGCAGAAGACCAAGTTGGCCCTTGATTGGGGCCCATCGCCGGTTGGGAATTGCCGGATCGCGAAATGCGTCGGGCCCAATGTGGATGTGTTATATTGATCAAATTTTGTGGAACAACCCGGCATAAACGGCACTTGGATGTAATGTCTTTTGAAATCAGAGTATATAGGTATACATTGAAACTGTGCGGCTGTTGAAACAGCCAGTTCACGACCCTAAAATCGACACCATGAATTTCCCTTTCCTTCTTCGGAACTGAGCGGCTGCTGCCTTGGCCTGAGCCAGACTGAGCCAGACTGAGCGAGGGGGTCACAGATCTGGGCTGTCTCGGCTACAGTTACCACGGGTCTAAAATGGTGGTGGAGTTACGAAGGGTCAGTTTTGGGACCTCTACCACTACCACCTAGCTGCGCTTTCCTTTACTCTAACTAAAGGAGAAGAAAAAACTTGCAATTTTAACACGTCGATTTTGTATCTCGACGTCAGGTTAGCGGGTTATGGGTTTATGGTTTAAATCTGTCACGATCGAAGCAGAGGTATATTTAGTAGCTTTAACTGTATAAATAATAAGCACCTTTGGCTTAACTATAGCTAAGTGAAGATACTTCTTGAAAGACTAAAGGCGAGTGTGATGTTAGGACGTGTATTGAGGAAATAGGGCTTAAATTCCTAGTTTTGAATTTAGTATGCAGTTCTCTTGTAAGAAAAAGATATTGGAAAACTCTTTGCGGGCAGGCTAGTAAAAAAAGAGATAAAACTCTGTATAATAATTTAATCTTATACTGGCTGTAACATCTTAAGAGATCTTAATAAGATATGCTAACTAGGGACTAATACCTAGATGTTGTGCTAGTCTGATGACTGAATCAAGTACTCTACCCTTCTGTGGAGAATTCTCCGCTTACACTGTAATGTTAAAATCCTTCTTCTAAGGATGTGGCCTTCTTTAGCAGCGCTTAGAATAGATGCTAACGTACCATCTGAAGGATTATTAAAGTTGCTTAACTCTTTAATATGTATCCTCTTAAGTTAGCTAGATAATTTCGGTTATCGAAACGTTATATAATAATAAGCTTTAAGAATAATTATATATTTATATGATTAATGTTAAATAGTAGCCTGAATTCTAGAAAGCTAGTATAGCCTAATTTAGGACTATAGTAGGAAACTGCTAAGAGGTAACAGTACCTTAATAGCCTAAATCTTAGATTACAGTCTTGAATTATAGTTTAATATATACTAGTATATGCCTTGGGATAGTATATAATACCCCAGCTTGGAATTTAGGATGGTATATAATATCTTAGCTTGGATTTTAGGATGGTATATGATATCCCAGCCTATAATATAGAATGGTACATGGTACCCCAGCCTGAAACTTAAGACAGTACTAATAGGATGTCCTACAGTATACTAGTATATGCCCTGTTTAGCCCCACTTTTTGTGCGCTAGGAAGAAGTGAAAGAAACTGCTTTACGTATTATCGTTAGACTTTAGCTTATAAAGTGCTTGATTTAAGAGCCCCTAAGCCCTTAAATTGTGTGGCTGGCAGAATGGCTTACACTGCCCCAGAACTAGTGGCTTACAGCTACTGCCGGGCTGAAGGCTAAAGCCTGTAAATAGATTTATAAGAGAAAGAGGTTCTGGCTGCAAGCCGGAACCGGCTTAAGCAATTTAATTAAGCAGTTACAACCCACAGTTTCCAGTATGCTAACGTTTCTAACAGCCCTAAAGGCATTAAAGTAATATAAAACTTAGAGAAAAGCTTTACTGTCTCTTCACCCTTAAAGTTTCTTATTATGCTCCTCTAATCTTACACCTGTTCACTACACCACTTACCCAGTATATAAATTTACCTCTGTTAATGAATAAATAATTATTTAGAAATATACCTGACCTTATTAGAGTTATCCGTAACCCTTATCGTCTAATATAAGTAGTTAGTGTTAAGGTTTTTAAGACCTAATTTAAGTTTTATAATTCTACTTACCTCTTAAGATTCGTTCTATCTAATAACTAATTACTATTTGTCTCTCTTAAATTCCGTAGTAAAAAGTTATTTTAAGATACTATAGGCTCCTAAGCTTAACTCTTTCTAATAAATTTCAGTTATAGTATAACCCTAGCTTAAAATGGACGTTAGGGTATAACTTTAATTACGTGAATTATAATCTTATACTGGAACTTATTTACTAGGGAATCGATAAGGACAGTTATTTTAATCTAAGAGGGGATTTTAATATGTCACACCTTATTCTCTGCTACCTTCCACTTAACAACATTATCTATCTCTACGCCTAGCTCGTCTACCTTGCTATTAGAATATTTTAAACCCTTTAAGGTTATTTAATGTTTTCAAGTAAACTTAGTTAACTAATTAGCTTATAACGATACCTACTAGTACTTAAAAAGGCTGATTTCTTACGTTATAAAACCCTAAAAACTGTTTGGATAACGGATTTGGAATCAGCGACCTAAACTGCCTCACGCAGTGATGGCGCACCGATCGCGCACCGAAGGCGCGGCTGGCGATGGCGCTGAACCCTCTTTTAAGGGCGAAAACGTCTATCCGAACCGACGAGGAAATTTTCAGCAGAAAAGTGGGTTAAGCGAGCTGCAGCGCTTATAGTACGCTTGCAGACTAATCGCGAAGGGGAAGTAAAAGAATAATTAGGAGGAAAATCTTTATAAAAACTTCTAAGACGCTGTGACAGGTAGGGGAGCTGAAGAGCGTACGTTTAAAGTAATTTTTAAAGCCGTAAGGGCCTATTTCGAAGTTATCTTTAGGACGGAGCAGATGTGTGAACACGTTGTAAGTGCCTTAAAAACGCCCGTCAATCTAACCACTACCACTAATAACATTACTAATATAAGTATTTAAAAGATCTTTAAAAAAGTAATGAAAATTAAAGAAGTGGTTAATTAGAAGACTGGACTTAATAAAGCCTGTACCTATATAAGGGCGTTCCGATTAGGAAACATAACTGCTTTAACCCTGAACGTGACCTGTATATATTACGTACTTAAGAAGGCCTTTAAGGAGCTTACAATTACGAATACGAACCTGGAGAATAACACCCTTATAGAGATTATATAAAGGGTTAATTAAAACATTAAGAAGATAGGTGTAATAGTGGTAAAGCTCTTTTAATAGTCTGGTAATGTAGTAATTACGTTTAAAGAAGATAAATGGGAATGGTATAATAACTTTAATAATAAAAGTTAGGTATATTAAGCTTTAAGAGAGGGAGTGGTCTTTAAGCGATATACTTACATAGTGTTAGTAAAGGGACTGTGTACTAAACTTATCGATAGTTATAACTTTACGATAAATAAAGGTTAGATAATAGAAAACCTTAATGTTTATAATAACGTGTAAATTAGTAAGATTAACTATAGGTAAGGCTGTAAACGACCTGACAGTGAACTGAACCTTATTATATAGCTTATTATTAAAGTATATAGCTTAGAAGACGTTATTAGCTTAATTAAAAAGGGTATAATTATAAAGTATAAGCACTTTCCCTGTAAGCGTTATGAAGGTAAAGTGAAAGTGACTTAATACTTTAATTACAGTAAATGGGGATATAAAGTGAAGTTCTGTAAGGAGATATTACACTGTTTACTATATGTAAAAGCATTATATGTAAATAGTATAAAGGTTAGCGAATGAGAAGTAATTTACCTAATACAACTAAAGTTAAAATAATATAAGTTAGTGTGCGTTAACTGTAATGGTAATTACTTAACTTTTTATAAGGATTACTATATAGTAAAGGAGTATTACGAGCGTGTTAAAGTGATTTTCCTTAACAGAGTTATAATGTATAAAAAACTGTATAGGGAAAGGAATAAGCAGAACCTAAATTTTACCTTTATTACTAAGTGTAAGCGTACTGTAGCTAACTAGTTTATAGTTATGTAGAGATATAAAAACTAGGTGGTTAATAAGAGAAGATAAATTTTATAAGTTAAGGTAAGGAGACTTAATCTTTTAAAGAAAGTAAGAATACTTAACAGTAACAGCATTATATAATATATAAAGTTACTAAGCTTTAGTGGCGCTCTGGAGACTATACTAACCTTACTTAGATAGCGGCCTGTAAAAGCCCTAGTAGGATTAACAGTGACTATTAATAAAGTTTAATAACCCTTATAACTAGCTATATCACTATTTACAGGTAGCCCTTTATAAAACAGTTAATGAAGTTAAAAGTACTGTATTAGAATATTGATAATAAGGACGTGAGATTTAATAAGGCGCTGGAAACACAGAGTGATTATAACCTAATAGCGATATAAGAACTACTTTAAAGCTAGTTTACCGGCATTTTAAGATGTAAAAGAGGAGGGAAATTTAGTATAATTTACTATAGCGGGAGGGTAGCGTTATACGTTAGTAAACAGCTTATTAACGTAATATGGATTATAAACTTTAACTTAGATTAGGTGTTAGTAACGTTCGGTTATAAAAAGGAAGCTATTACGGTCTACTTAATCTATATATTAAGTAAGAAACTAGATAACTAGGTTATCCCTTTAACTGAAATTAGGGTGAAAGTGCCCTAAAGGAGAGTAGTTATAATAGGTAACTTTAACGTATATAACTTAGTATAGGATAAGGAGGGACGTAAAAGCCTTAAGGCCGAGCCGTTAGTAAGGTTAGTGGAAAACTGGGACCTAACGTTAAAGACCCTTTTTAAAGAATTAACACGACTTAGATGTAAAAACGGAGAAAGAGATAGTATAATAAATTATATATAGGTATCCTGTATATTAAGCGTTAACTACTTAGGTGTGGAGAGTATAATCAGGTCGGACTATATACTGTAAGTAGTTAAGATTAATAATATACTAGTAAAATAAAAAGAAGGAGAGGAAGGTTACAGTTATAAAATGATAAATACTGTAATAGCTGTAGTAATAGTAAAACACCTTATAATACTAACTAGTATAAATAATATTTACAAACTGGAAGAAGCTTTTAAAGTACTGTTAAAGGAGCTCTTACGTATTGTAAACGTTACAGTACTTAGAAGGAAACTGAATATAGGGACTATAACGTTATAGTAAGATAACGAAATAAAAAGAGCTGTGAAAGATGTAAGGAGAGTGGAAAGGATATAGAGAACGTAGCGCTTTTACACTATAAAGAAGGAGTTGAGGAAGGCTAAGAGGTATAGAGATAAGGTGATTAATAAGGTGTAAATAAGGTGCTAATAAGGCTCCTTTAATAAGACAGTAATTAATAAGGACTTAAAAGAAATGTAGAATATTAAATGCTAGGCTAGATTATATAGTTACTAACTCCCTAAACCACTAGCTATTCTAACACTGTAAGTTATAAAAGACACCACACTTAACAGACCTTAAATAGCCATTACTTACGTTAAAAAGATAAGAGAACTTAGTAAACGCTTTTTCCCTATACTAGAAGTAGACCTCTTAAAACTTAAAAACCTTAACTGGAGAGCAGGCTCCTTTTTAAAAACTATACTAATAGACTAAAAGGTAAAGGACTTAAACGTGAAAGAGGTTATTTAAAGAGTAGGTGCCTTAAAAGCGCTAAGACTAAACAGGATCTTTAACAGCCTTTTAAAGACCTGTAATAAAGATGGAAAACTGTTAGTTATTTTAATGAAGATTACATAAGTAAGCTTTAACCTTAGCTATTACCTGGAATGTTAATATACCGTATACGTTATAATACTGTTAAAACCAGGGAAATCGATTAATAATAAGAAATATACTAGAGTATACCACCTTATAACCCTACTAAACGTAACAGGGAAGATTGTTAAAGCTATCCTGATAAAGAGGATCTTTACTGTAATGGAAACGGCCTATATACTCCCTAACCTCTAATTTGGATTTAGAAAGAAAAGAGCGACAAATATAATTATCTAAGTTATTATTAACAGCGTTTACACGGTATAGTTATATAAAACCTATACCTTATTACTGTAGCTAGATATTACTAAAGCGTTTAATAAAGTGGATTGGAACTAGCTGTTTACCACACTAAGAGACCTAGGGTTTAAAAGAAAACTTATCCTCTGGCTAATTAACTATATATATAAGAGAACGGCCCAGTTACTGTTTAATAACAGGCTGTTAGCGTTATAAGATATTACCTAAGGGATCCCCCAGGGATCCCCCCTATTAGTAATCCTTTTTATCCTCTTTATCAATACACTGTATGAAAAGCTGAAACATATTAAAGGCTTAATTATATTAGGTTTTACAGACGATATAAACCTTTAAGCCTTTATATATAACACGTTAACGTATTATAAGATCCTTAAAGCTGTATATAAGATCTGTAAGGAATAGGTAAAGGAAAAGGGGATAACGTTTAACTTAAAAAAGAGTAAGCTTATTTACTTCTTATAAGTAAGGCGTTTATAAATTGAAAAAGTAAAGATTTTAGGAGAAGATTACTTAAGATTAGCGTTAGTGGAGTTAGCTAGGTTTTTAGGAGTCTGGCTTAATAGAAAGCTTAACTGGAAAGCTTATTAAAAAAGAATTATTAGAAAAATAGAAACTTAAACCCTTATATTAACCTAATTTATAGGGAAAACGTAAAGAGTGTAGGCTGTCCACGTTTAAGAAATTTACACTAAAGTTATTAAAAGTGTCCTTACCTACGGAGTAAATATATAATATATATTAATAAAGCTAAAAGGATTAATAAAAAGGATAATTAAAAAGCTGGAAACCATTTAGATATAGTGCTTACAGATTGTACTTAAAATGTATAAGGCGACCCTAGTAAGGAATTTAAAGTTAAAAGTTTAGGTTTTACTACTTAATATTTACTTAAATTAATAGATAATAAAAGTTAAGTAGTGATTTAAACGTATAAGGATTATAAAGCTTTTATATAACATTAATAAGAAGATAGTTAAATAGGTGAAATAAAAACAGGGTGTAACAGTATATACCCCTTTAATAAATAACAGTTTAACGAAAACTATATAGGTAAAAGACTGGCTGGGGCTTACATTAAAAAAAGCAGAAAACCTAAATTAAAAGAAGTGGACAGATTATAACCCTAATATCTCCACCCTTTATAACTAGAAGGAAAGACGATGAAAAAAGAGATATAAAGTGTTTACATATTATAATTACATCACTACTGTAACAGATATATATAACTTTAATAAAAGTAAGATATTACTTTAACTTTATTAAGAACTTATAAAGGCTTAAAACTTTATCCTTATATAAGTTAAAACGGAGAAGATTAACTTAAACGCTTTCCTTTACTAAAGAAAGGTCCTTAAGGTAGTGTCGCCTTAATGTTAATATAGTATTACCCTGGAAATAACAGTATATATGATCTTAAGGTGCTTAAAGTATAATAAGAGTAACTTATATAATATTTAACTTTATAACTGGTAAGACTTAAAAGTAAAGTTATTATATTTAATAAATGTAGTAATTATTACTAACTGGATTATAGAAATTAAAAGGCTGGAAGAATACAGTTTAGTTAAGATATTTAATAATAACGGGAAAGGTTTAAGTAGACTATTATTAGACTGTACTAACCTTAATAATATATAAGATATGAAAAAGAAGAAGATGTTAAGACGTTAACTTAGATTTTAAGGTAATATAGTAAAGATTTAACTTAAAAGATAAGATAGTAAATAATATTAAGGGATAATTATATAATTAAAGACCTAAACTGTAAATATACTGTAAACGTATTATAAATATATTATAAATAACCCTTACATTATTATATACTGATTAAACGCAGTTATTATTATTAACTTAAAAACTGTTAAAAGGAGGACAGTTCTAATTCTAGGTATTATTAATAGTAACTTATAATAACAGTTAATAGCAAACAAACTGTAAATAGACTGTAATTAACGTGTATTTATATCTTGATTAACTTACTATTAAGTAATCTGGCCTTTTAGATTAACAAGACTGTTAAGTATAATTAGATAACGTTAAATAAAGTTTAAATACGTCTTAAGACACTAGGCTTAAATAGGTAAAGTAATATTAACCTGTAAGCCACCTGTAAGAGTAATAGGTAGAGGTACCTAGGTAGCCTGAGCTGGTGTTATAAGACTGTTATTAGAACCACTGTGAATTGTAATAGATAAACTTAAACTAAAGGGAGTGGGAGGGATGCTCTAACTACAGCCTAAACGCTTAACAGCTTATTATTTAACTATCTTAATACTAAGGTAAAGAGATAGTTAAACCTATTAAACTGTATTAAACTAATTAATTAGTTATTACACTGTTAGTAACCTATATATAACTTAATAAAAGAAGTTATTTATATCTTAATAAGCTAAAGTGGCAGTTAGCTTATAAGACGTATAGATTATTATAATAACGACGTGACATTTTAAGGTATAAGTAAAGCCTGGACCCTGGACAGTTTAGTAAATAATAAATAAAGTGTAAGTAATATAAGAACTTATTATATAAAGATAATTATTATAACTATTATTACATTTCTAATAATAAACTAAGTCTATAATTAGTTAGTAAACGCCCTGTAAACAGTAAGAGCAGTTACTTACTTTAAATAGGATGGTACTTATAATGGTCTAAGGGGGAGTCTAGATAGGTACGGTTATTTAATAAGTTAATATAAGCCAGGTAGGGTAACTTATTAATGTTATTACTAATAATATATTAGTAATATAATAAAGAGGGGATAACATGGATAATTAACAGAGTGTTAATAAGGCAGTTATAGGCAGTGGTGGTAAGAGGGTTATAATTAAAACCGCCGGAGTTACGCTTATAAGGGTTTAAGATAGATATAATAATAGTAAAAGTGAGTAAGTGAGGGTATAAAGAGGCGATTATAGGGCGTGTAAGGTTTAAAGCTTAGGAGGAGGAAGTTAGTGGTTAAAGGAAGAAAAGTTTTAAAGGAAGGCTAGAGAGGAAGGAAGAATTTATAAAGGTTAGAGAGTAAAGCTGTAAGAACTGTGAAGGCCAGTTAGCCTTAATAAAAAGGTTAGATAGAAGTTATAAGGTTACTAGAGGAAGTACATAAAGGTTAGCCAGCCACACTAGCGACCCTGGATAGAAGGAACGAAGTAATAACGGCCTGAAGGAAGTGAGTTAGTAAAGTGTAGAACTGAAAGTTGTGACGAATAAAGAACTATAAACTAGTGATAGTTAAAGTGGTGTGAAGAAGACTGGATTAAAAGGGGGAGATATTATGGAGTTACCCCCGAGCTGTTAGCGCCTTGGTCCCAGTTGAACTCTGGGGAGCTGCCCTAGGCCGAAAGGGTCTCTTTTTCTACCCTGGATGAAAAAGGAGGTGACGTAAGACCTCTAAGCTATTACAGCTAAGGGGTGTAAGTATAGCAGAACTAAAAACAACCCGCTCACGCCCTTATCTCACTTATGACACACGTTAGTATAAGGTATTAACCTTATAACCTGTTACTGCGTTTAATAATTAAGACTAAACCATATATATTTCAGTAAGATAAAACAGAAGAGTGGGTGGGGTGGAAACGCCCTGACCACGCCCTAACAGTAGATAGTTAGCAGTAGAGGGACCTATTACGACCTGCACCCGGCATAGGCCTTGAGAGGACTGGCGCGGGTTAAGACAGAACGTATAGCAGGACGCCAACAAGTAAGGGGCGTTCCGAAGACGGCTTATTAAGCTAACACTCCTAGACAGGGGGTTTAATGTCACTGTAGGTCGCTGTCACTATAATACACAGAGGTGAGTCTGAATAGTAGGACATAAACGAATAATTAAATACTAACGTGAGGAACCAGAGTCTCTCACAGTGGTTATAAGCATAATTATAACTATCTATACTAACTAGCTAAAAGGTACTTCGTACCTTAATCACTATACTTACTTAACACAGGGAGTGATCACAGTGATCAAAATACCCCTAATCACTATAATCACCGTGCTCTTAGCGAGATCAGAGTGATCACTTAACAATTAATCGTAGGGGTTTCAGGTCTTTACACCCCTAGCCTAGTACGCAGTACCGTGCGTACTGCCTTCCTGCACTATTCCTTCTGTGGGGGATTTATTAAGCCACCCTAGCCTAAGTGACAGCCTATAAGGTCGTTACATAATTCCCCCTCTTTAACGTTCTTTTTCCATAAAGAATTACTTATACGTTCCTTCTTCCTTTTACCAGTCGTTATATCGTCTAACCAGGTAACTAAGAATAAGAGAAGCGCAGTGCTTTTATTAACTAAACGTTGCATTACTAACGCTAAGTTTATTCTTACTTTCAGGATCGTTATGCCCATAAAGTATAATTACTACTACCGCCTAAACCTGCCAAATTATAAGGTGGCTAGTAAAAGCAAGTTATACAGCCACTATATAGCAGCTAATAGGACTGTATACTTATCTTATAACGTTCACAGAAATAATCCATCCGTCCTATATAGGGTTTTAGACGAAAAGAAACGTCTTAACACTAAAGAGCGTAAAACCACTCTTCTTCTCCACGACACTGCCTTTAAGCTTCTACACCTTAAGGACTAATAGAAAGGACTAGCGTAACAGGCGGACGAACTTTTTAACTATAAGTTTAATATTATGGCAGAGGAGGAGCGTAAGGCCCAGGAAGCGACCACACCAGTTCTTAAGTTTAACTAGGGAAGCCTCCTAACAGAGCCGGCGTGCGGTTCCTTCTCCAGGGGGTCGCCACAGCCAGTAACTTCTTCTTAACTTAATCCGTTACTTTTCCTTTTAACAAATGAAAACGGCCTTTTCTGGCATAATAGTAACACGCCTGCTTATTTCTCTTTTTACTAACTTTCTTAACAGTGCTTATTTTTCATGCGGAACACGCCGGGAACTCTAAAGGAAGACCGGCTTCCTTATTAAGTCTAAAGTCCTTTTAACCCTAGTTAAAGTTCCTGATAAATATCCTTCTATACCTATTAAGGAGTTTCTTACCACTTCCTAGGCTTTAAATCCTATAATAGTCTTACTTTTCAGTTTAATAATTTAAATGTCAGATCTTATCTTATTTTTCTGTTTTTAAAGTAAACTGGTTAATTTACCTCCTTAAGGCTACATTAACTAGTTTAACCTTTACTTTACGTTCTTTATAAGTAGTTTTAATTAGTCTGGATTTTTTCAGTGGAACTCTATAATTAGGTTTAAGCACTTAAGGTTTTTAACTAGCTCTTATAAGTTACTTTCAGGGCCGTAATCTAACTATTTAATAAGATACTTAAACGTGTTTTTTCCCTTCCGTAAATCTATAACTTCTTTAACGTTATACTTATCCTTATCGGCGTTAATCTTAATCTTCTTTTCTAAAGGAACTCCTTTTAAGGCAAGTTTTAGAAATAAGATGTGAAAAACCTTAATCCACACCTTTATACTAATGGGTAAGTCTAGTTTATAATTAAAGGTGGCGACTTTTTTCTTAATTTAGAACAGTCTGTACCTTTTAAAGTTAAGCTTTTTATTAGGTTATTTTAAATATAGGTTTTGTAAAAAAAGGTAAACGTAATCCCCCTCTTAAAAAGTCGGTCCCTTAACTCGTTTACCATTATAATAAAGTCTTTTCTTAAATACTAGTTACTTAATTTAATATTTATTAGTAAACTTCTTTACTCGTTTATATATGAACTTAAATTCAGCTTATAAATAGTTATGTAATTCTTACATCCAGTCTGTATAAACTGTAACTCAGGGGGCACCTGTAGGCAGGCCTTAACGGAGCTTAGGCTCCTTATTATAATTAGTAAAAAACAGTAACACACCTATTAACTTAACTAACATTATATTATAGGTTATCTATACTGTTAGTAACAGCTTAAGCTAATTATCTTATTTAAAGTTAATGTAGGTTTAAAGATACGTTATAAGTATCTAGTTAACTTATTCTATTTAACTGTCTGTCTGTAAATAAAAAGTTATTAAAAGCTTACTTTTCACACTTATTCTTTACATTAATCTTTATTAAAACTTTAATATAATTAGCTTATCTTAATCTATAACGATGTTATCTGGCTAAAGGTGTTATAAAACTACCTCTTTCTTAAAGACATAAGCGAGTTACTTTACTGTCATATCCTTTAAGGTTAGTAAAAAGTAAGCCTATTTTGTTAATTTATTAACCACTATAAGGATCTAGTTATAAGTAACTCTTATAATAAGGTCCCTAAACTTTAAGATCCTAGTGATAAAATTAAGTAAGATAGAGCTTTACAGCACTTATAATACAGGGAGTAGTTTAAACAGTCTATACAGCTTATAACGTTAGTTCTACTTCCAGTAATAAATGTTACAGTTATTAACCACTTCCTTAACCAGCTTTTTCATTCCTAGAAAGGCGTACGCTTATTAGGCTTATATGAGAGTCTTAACTCAGCTTATATATCCTTTAAGTTAAGACTTATAAACCTGCTAAACGTACTCCTTCCATTTATCTAGGTTATAAATGTATAGTTTCTCTTAATACTAAAGCCTTACTCTTAGTTTAGGCACACTATTTATACCTTCTAACAGCTATTCCAGTTAATAACCAGTTTCATCGTGGTTTAAGTGCTTTAAGTACTCCTTTTTACAGTCTTACACGTACTTTAAAATGTCTCCTAAAGGGCACTTATACTTACAGGTGCCTTTTATTAACCTTTTTACTTAAAAGTCCTGTTATTATTAATAAATGTTATACTTTATTTATAAGTTTATATAAATGTTAATAATTTATTTTAATATCCAGTTATCTAACACTTATAGCGTATACTCTAGTGTACCGTTCCTGGCTTTATTAAATATAGTAATGGGAATTAGGACTAGATTAGCATCCTTATAGTCTTATCTCCAACTAAGAGCATCAGCTCGCCCATTATCTTTTCCTTTAACGTAGTGAATCTGGAAGTAGAACGGGGTTATTAACTTTACTTATTATGCCTGCCGTAGGCTAAGTTCCTTCGTTAGGAAGTATTAAAGGTTATTATAATTTAAGAAGACCTAGACTGGTTCTTCTATACCACTTAAGTATAATGCCCATTTAGTAAAGTATTAAATAATCGCTATTAGTTCCTTATTATAAATTAGGTATTATAAGGCTGGGCTGTGGATCCCTTTTAATAAGAAGGTAACTAGGTGGCGTTTCCCATTATCCTAGACTTAGTTAAGTTCTTTACCAATTATAAACTTTAAGGAGTCTGTCTTAACTTAAAAAGGCTTTAAGAAATCAGGGAGGGCCAGGATTAGCACTGTAATAAAGGTGTGTTTAAGGTCCTTAAATACCTTCTATTATCTTTCAGTTTATTTAAACGGCTTTCTTTCACCTGTAAGTTTATGTAATAATTTTACAATTTTTATAAAATACCTAATAAAACAGTAATAGAAGTTTATAAAGCTGATAAAGGCTTATAACTCTTTTTAATTCTTTAAAGTAAGCCAGTCCTTAACTACCTTTATTTTCTCTAATTATATTTTAAGCTTTTTAAGGGTTACTTTAAACCTTAAATAATTTAATTCCTAAACGTGGAAATGGCTTTTCTCTAAGTTTACTGTTAGCTTTACCTTTTTAAAAGCTGTTAGAACCTATTACATATGTTTTTAGTATTCTTTTAAAGTTTTAGAATAAATTAAAACATTGTTTAAATATATAAAGATAAACTTGTTAAGGAAGGGGTGGAGAACACTGTTAATAAGGCCTTAGAAAGTTACAGGGGCGTTTATTAATCCTATTAGTATAATATAATATTAGTAATACCTATTATAAGTCTGAAAAGCCGTTTTATATTTGTCCTCCTCCTTTACTCTAACATGGTTAAATCCTATAAGAAAGTTAAGACTAGAGAACCACTTTACCTTAATAATCTATTCTCACATTTCTGTAATAAGTGGTAATAAGTAACAGTTCTTAATTATATCTTTATTTAACGTTTAGTAATTAATAACTATATGTAGCTTACTATCTCCCTTCCTTAAGATAAACAGTATTAAATACCTTACTAGTAATTAAAACTTTATAATAAACTTATTCTTTAAGTTCTTATTAATATACTCTTTTAGGGCTTTTACCTGTTAAGGGTTTAAATAGTAGGGTTAAAAGCTGTAAAGCTTTACTCCCAGCTTTAACTTAATTTTATAATCCTATAACCTGTAATTTAATAGTTACAGTATCTTTTTTTAAAACAGGGTAAACTTCCTATACTTAACAGGTACTTTAAATAAGTTAACTTCTTCACTTATTTATAGATTAGCTTTTTACTTCTTTTTACCTTTTAAATTATCATTTAGGTAATATAGTAGACCTTTTAATCTTTTAACCGTTTTAATAAACTTAACCTAAACCGTACTTAGTTCTAAGGGTTTAACGTGCTTCTAAATACTCCGTGCATCTCTAAAACAGTTTAATACCTTTTTAACTTTCTTTAAACAGTAATTATGGCTAGAGGACTTACTAAAGGTAAGGTGGCCACTCTTTTAGTTAATCACAGGGTTATACTTTTCCAGCCAGGGTAGACTTAGGATTATGTTATATCCTATAATTAATGTAACGTTAAAGTCCACTTATTATTTATCCTCGTCTACTTTAATTAGGAGTGGTAAGTAATGGGTAACCTTACTATTATTATATTAATACAGGCCTCCTTCTCTATTTTGTATAGGAATAACCTTTTTATACTTTTTATTAGGGAGTTTCCTTTAGTTAACTAATAAGGGGTGTACCAGGTTAGAAACACTCCCATTATTAATTACTACTCTTACCTTAAATGGCCTCCCTTTTCCATTTGTTATGTTAATATTAACAGAATAATACTTATACTCCTTTAACATTTAAGTTATAATAATCGTTTATCTTTAAAGTCTTATCCAGCCTAACCTTTAAATACCTCTCCTTCTTCTTAAGGTTTTTACTAACTAGTAAATTACTAGTTTCTAGCCTTTTTAAAGGGCCTGTAGCCTTTTCCTAACTCCTTTTAGAAAAACAGGCAGCTTTAATAAACCTAACGGTTAACTTTTCTTAAATTCTCACACCTTAACGTCCAGTTAACTTTAAATGGTATAATATTCCTAAAATCCTTAATAAATCGATAATACACTCTGTAGGCTTAAATTATAATAATATCTTTTTACTCTTAAATCCGTTAATAATCTTCCCACTTTTACCATTCCCTGGCTTTTCTATTAAAATATAGTAAACACGTTATAACTAGGCAGTTATTAAATACCCCTTTTTACTAACATATAATAGGGGCTTAGTTAATTACAGTAACCTTCCACTTATTATTAGATTCTCTTATTAAGGAGTAGGAGACTTAGTAATGGGCTAATTTTAACTTTACTTTTATAACAGCGTAATCTTATCTCTATATGTTTAAAAAGTGGTTATAAAGGGCCTTAGGCCTATAATACCGGTTAAAAATATAGTTATCGTATATATAATCGATCTATAATATATCTTTATAATTAAGGTGGTTAATGTTAACTACTAATATTACGGTTATAAAGTATGGAATAGGGGAAATGGCGCTTTATTCTTTCTCTTCTTCCACTTACCTCCATATATATTATTTCTCTTAAACTTCTTCTTAAAACTTAAGTAACAGTAACCTAGCTTATTCTTCTATAAAGTGGTCTTTTTTAATAAGTTAATATTTAAACTAATTAGTAAAGTGAACTTTATTATAAAGTTTTAACTTAATTTCCACCACTTTATCCTTAAACGTTATAATAAGGCTTTTAACCTATAAGTCCTCTATTTCGTTTACTAACTCTTAATATTTCTCCTCTAGCTCCCAGATCCTCTATTAATATGCTTACTTTATACCTTCTTAGGGGACCTTTAAGGTACCAGTCTAAGGCACACTGGCTTTAATATAAGGTAGCTACTTAAGCTATCCTTCTTTTAAGGAGGTAAGGGTGCTGATCCATTTAACGTGCTTAAAGTGTTTAAAAGTCTTAGGGGGTATTATTAAAAAGAACTTCCGTCTCTTTAATTCAATTCTCTTAGTTTACTCTCTTTCACCTTTTAAGGCTTACTTTACCATTTAAGTGGCCTAAAGGGCTAATTTTTCAACCCCTTTTACTATCCTGGTAATTTTTAAGTCAGGGTCCTTCTTAAACTTCCTTAATTCCTAGGCTTACAAGGTGAGGTTTTTAAGGCCTGTAACAGCTAACCGAAACATCTCTTCTTAAAGTCAGTCTTTTATAACCTACACCTTTAATAGTTTTAAGTTTCCACCTTAAAGTCAGTCTTTTATAACCTATACCTCTGTAATTAACTCTTTTAAAACACCCTTAAGGATTAAATACACTACGTTTTAAGGTTCTTTATCTTCTTCCTTATCTCCCAGGTTACACTTATCCATTTAAGTATAATCTTCTTTATTACTTACCATTTTAATATAAACGTCTCTAGAGTTAAACTTAACGTACTTTCCCCCTTTTAGAACGGGTTTCTAACTAACTTACTTTAATAACAGGCATTATTATACCATATATCCTTTTTTATTATAATTAAAGTATTAAACCTAAGATAAGTCTTTAAACTGCTTTTATTACTATTATTATTAAGGTTTATCATAATTAGGTCAGTTTTAACAGTTTACTATATTAATATCCATTAACCTAGGGTAATATCTTATTACAGTTAACTAATTCCCCTTTTTAAGTTTACTTAACTAATAAAGGGTCTGTTTTTTTTAAAAGTTCTTTTAATAATAGTGATTATAATACTGATTATTAGCCTTAATAGCCATCTTAACCAGTTCTTATAAGTAGTCTAGTTAATCTTCTCAGTAAAGATCTCTAATAACGTATTCCTTTAAGTTACTTTAGAATAGTATTACTAAGGCCTCTTAGTTAAGTTTAGTCTTTATTACTTCTAATTTAAAGTGTGTGGAGAACTTAAGGATTAAAGACGTCTGTCTTAAGGCTATAAGGCGTTATTTAGCCCACTTAAGGGCGTCTAGTTCTCTAAACTTAGTTTAGAGTTAATTAATAAAAACATTAAAGTTGTTAAAAAGAGCCCAAATCTTAAGGGCTTCCTTTTATACTTTATTTATAAAAAGGTCGTTAATTATCTTTATATAAGGTTTATATTAGTAAGTAGTTACTCCGTCTAGTAAGGCTTTAATAAACCTAACCTTTCCTTCTTTTTTAAAGAACTACTTATCGTAATAGGTGATATAACTTTAAAGCTGGGTTATTTAGGACTTTAGTTATATAAAATCTCCTTTAAAACGTAATAATAGAGGGAGCTTCACTCGTTTCTTCTATAAGCCCTTAAAGTCGTTATTCTCCAGCTTAACAGTGTTAAGTCAGGTTTAAAGTTTCTTAATAAAACTAATATAACTTTTAATATCTCCAGGGAAGGCTTTGTTAAGTTCCTTAACTAATCCCTACTAGTTAAGGTTTAAGTTTTTAAAGCATGTAGCTAACTTATTAATAATAGGGAGTTAAGTCTAAACTTACACCTCCTTAATCTCCTTACCTTTTCTAAAAGTCAACATGTTAATAAAAGGGAGGTGGTATCTGGGAGTTTAATAAATAACGTTTAAAACTAGCATATTAATATCATATTATAACCTACACCTAGCATAGGCCTTAAAAGGACTGGTGTAGGTTAAGACAGAACGTATAGCAGGACGTTAATAGGTAAAGGGCGTTTTAAAGACGGCTTATTAAGCTAACACTCCTAGACAGGGGGTTTAATATCACTATAGGTTGCTATCATTATAATACACAGAGGTGAGTTTAAATAGTAGGATATAAATAAATAATTAAATATTAGTGTGAGGAACTAGAGTCCCTCACAGTGGTTATAGGTATAACTATGGCTATCTATACTAACTAACTAAAAGGTACTTTATACCTTAATTACTATACTTACTTAACACGGGGAGTGATCACAGTAATTAAAATACCCCTAATCACTGTAATCACCGTACTTTTAGCGAGATCAGAGTGATTACTTAACGATTAGTCGTAGGGGCTTTGGGTCTTTACACCCCTGGCCCAGTGCACAGTACCGTGCGTACTGCCTTCCTGCACTGTTCCTTTTACGGGGGATTCGTCGGGCCGCCCCGGCCCAAGTGACGGCCTACAGGGTCGTCACAGGACCGCTTGCCCTCACGGGTGGAGCTTTCAGCTCCTACGGTGTAAGACAAATAATAAATAATTATAACGATACTTTTAAAGCTTTAACGCTGAAATTAAGTGAAGTTTCTTTCTTAATTAGTTTAATAAGACCTTAGATATTACTTAATATAAAATTAATAATCTTAGAATAATTAGCGGCGTTACTTATTATTAAGTTAAAGGTGATAGTGATAGTGGTATTAGTAATGCAGTCTTAATCCTTTAAAAGGTTAACGGTAAATCGAAATTTGAAGATTAAGAGCGAAACTAACGATAGTTACGGGTCCTATAGGTAAGACTAATAAGATTAGTTATTACTAAACCTATAGCTTTATAATATAATTGTTTACTTCTTTTGCTTACAAGCTTTAGATTCTTAGCACTTAACGTCTCCTGTAACTTATTAAACTTTAAAAATACGGTATTAAAGTGCTTTATAGCAGGGCTATAGCTTAAATTGGTAGTAGTAGGTGTGTTTATAGTTATAAGAGACTGTTAAGAATATAGGTAAGAGTAAGTAGAGAGCTGTTGAGATTTCAGATGCTAAATGTGTGTTTTATCATTATGGTGATGTATTAGTGGAGTAAAAAGTTAAGAAATTCGCACACTCTTTAACGTATTAAAATTTAAGGTTATTAGGTAGCAGAGGAGCGCGCTACGCTTTACTATTTACACACAGGGCCTAAGGCTAGAATGGCTAAGAATAGGTATTTAACTTAGTTTAACCTAAACCTGTACAGTACTGTCTTTAACTGTTAGGTTAAGCCCTGTTTAAAGACCTTTACTTACCTGAAATGGGAAACCCTCCAGTTAGGTTTAAAGGGAAAGAAAATCCTTTAGCTAGACTTTTTACCGATATTTTCCCTTTTCGCCTCTTAGCGAATGTTAAACAGTAGTTAAAATTAAACACTTAACTATTTCCTTTCACAAATACTTACTAAGTTATATTAATACCTAACTCTTATATTAATATTTACTTTACTCGTTTGCGATAATCCGGCCTAATATAGTATTATATAAGCGGGATGGACAGCTAAGATAAAGGAGGGAAGGAGGCTGAGATAAGTAGGATTATTCAATAAGGCATTTAAACGCTTCAAAGCGGAGTTATAAAAACGTTTACATAATATCTAACCCTTAATATAACTAGCAGTAATCACTTTTAAGCGTGGACTAATTAGTAACGTTTACGACTTTTTTCTATAAGTGTAGATACATTTTAGTAAAGAGGATTAAGATAAGACTAATCTTACGCTCTTTAACTTCCTGCTTACCACTATAACAGTAATAACTATAATTAAATTTACAGAGCCCTTACATATTATTCACAGTCTTTATTAACGCTTTATTATCAACAGGCCCGTTAAGGCTCTTAATAAGCGATCGGTAAGCCCTACTTAGCCGTGTTATGCTTATCGATATTAATTTACGTGGACTGATTAATACGTTACAGGTTTCAATCCTAATAAGGTATAGCGGATTTCTCCTCACTATTAAAAGCGTCGGCTATAAGCCTAAGAGCTTTCCGGAGGCTCTTCCTACCAATCTTCAGTAAAGGATTGTTTTTCATCTTATAAACAGTAAGCGTTACACCAATACGTTTAAGGTGTCCAAAGTGGGTGGGTTCATCAAAGAGTTCTACGGTGACGACGGCGTCTTAGAAAAGCTTCTGTCCTGCTTAGATCTACCCTTAGTTTTACAAGCGGATGCTCCCCTGGAATATGCCTTCTACCTGCGTTTCGTCTTCAAGGATAAATCTAAGGCATTAGAAGCCCTCCGGCAAGCCGAGCAGCTATACGACAGCCAGGGACATGCTTACGGCTCCGCGATTGCCAGGTTGGATATCTTTAAGCTGGATCTATCTAACTGCAGCCAAGGTTAAATGGACACTGAGATTTAGGCCCTGAAAGATCACATGCAGAGCATTAGCTACTGGGGTGGTGTGTCTAAATGCTTGGACACCTTGGTCCTTATCCGCGACCAACGCAAGGAGCGAGTTAGCAGGGATTTGCTGCGACGAATTGAACTAGAATTACAGAGGGTTCAACGAGAGACAAAGGACACGCCCTTAGCTGTCATCGTTGCCGACAGTCTTACCAAAGCACTTAACCACAGCTTGCACCAAGCCTTTATCCAACAACTAGGTCTAGCACAACCGCTTGGTTAATCAAATGGTCAACCTTAACGAAAGTTAAACTCACTACCTCTATTAACCACGAGCCTTTCCATCAGCAAGAGTACGCAGTTGGAATGTGCTACCATTACACCACAGAGGCCTGTTGGTTGTTGAAAAGTGCTGTGCTAGAAGTTAGTTATAAGGTCCAGATTCAAGCCCTTAAAGATAAAGGTTTGAATCTAAGGGGGTGTGTCAAAGAAAGGAGGTCAGCTGACCAAGTGGCAATTGTCTCTGTGAGTCACCACAGCGTACGTACACCTTTTGCCTCATGGCATTTGTAAGCTAGAAGAAACAAGTCTATAAAAGAAGCTATCTAGCTCTACCAAACAGCAACAAGCAAGCAACACACACAATACAACTTCTTAACACACACACACAGGTAGATTCAAGGTGCCGTGCTTCTGACAGTAGCTACAAAGCGTAACTTACTCGGCAAATATCCACGGTAACAGTTGACTGAGGAGAGATGATATATCTCTCGTTGCTTTTAGTACTTCTGAAGCAGCCTAGAACGGGGTTAAAATTCTCCACATTACTTAGAACAGTGGGGTTGGAACTCACATCTTCTTCAGACAGTGTGTTCCGGCTGTCATTAACTGATAGATAGTTATACATGTTCAGTAGGCTGCGGCCGGGGTAGTAACCATTTCGTAGAGTCGCCGGGGAGGCTTCTCTGAAGTTCTTGAGCAGGTCCCGGATGAAGGGACTAAGTAAGGGAGGTAGGTTTCTGTCGGACGGTGAACTGGCTGCGGCAACTTGGGAGCTCCTACATTCCAAAGCGGCAAAGAATTAGCAAGTCCGAATCAAAAAAAAAAAGTTTGCAACACAAAGCAAGCCTACGTTGTCGTTGATGGTGAAGATTCTGTAGTTAACGGTGACGTCGTCTCTGCAGGTTTGTAGAGGGGGCATCACGATGATGGTTCGAGATGCTCCCGCTAGCCAGTAATGCGAAGACTTCAATTGGGCATGAAGGTCAATCACCTTGGTCGGCCCACGCTGGGCAGAAAGCACAAGTGCTTCGTCCAAGCGTCGGGAGAAGGAGTTTGGGTCTGACTCGATGGCAATGCCGTCGCCATTCTACAGCCGATATCACTTCGATGATCCAAAATTGGAGGCATTTGTCGGGTAGGGACACTTACGGCAACCACAGAGGAGCCCTCCATAGTAGACAATTACCAAGTTCCCTGCGGCGTCGTTCGCCTTCAGGAACTGGCTGAGTTTGTATGTGATTTGCCGAGCCGGCTTCCGACGCGGTATCTTCCAGAGACACGTGTCGTACTTGTACGTCTCGCGCAGAGTTACCTCGATGCTCCAGGCACCGTGTTGTAGCACTTTGGTGTTCTCATC